>MAAC01011531.1_pt1 | contig 29845 bp, 28 predicted proteins | sample 1115981 | NCBI WGS metagenome assembly MAAC01 (sample SAMN04961126, study PRJNA320927) | seawater metagenome | isolation source: sample BD02T64 sea water enriched with oil for 64 days | place: USA:Gulf of Mexico | collected 2013-07-27 | reverse complement strand
CCAGGTTTTCACTCAATGCCGCTCTATGATTTTGTAGTGCGTGAAAAATCCTGGAACAAACTGAGTAAACAACAGCAACAGATCGTCATGCAAGCTGTTAAACAATGGCAATCAGTGGCTTACAAAGTGAGTGCCAAGGAGCTAGAACAGGCGAAAAGCAGAGTGATTGCCCAGGGAGTTACACTGCATGAATGGAGTAAAGCTGAATTGAAGAGAGCTCGTAAGCAGGCAGTGAAAGTCTGGGACAGGCACGCCAACAAGAGTGATGCAGCCAAAGCGCTAATAACAGACCTGAAGCTATGGCTGGTTAGCGAGGGTAATATTGATTAAACCAGAGATGATGCATACAGAGCTCTTCTCTTTAGCGACAGGAAGTGACATTAATACCGAGAGTTAACTGGTCGGGTAGTTAATTTCTGTCTGGGTATTATTGCTCGGTAATTAATACGAAACTTAAGGCAGAGGACAAAAGCGATTAAGCGGGTTCTTTGAAAAATTCTGTCTATTGTTACTTAAATAACAAGCGGCCCATTCAACAGTGGGCCGCTGTGCGTTCAGTTATAGCTCGCAAGATAGAGCGATGATTTTAAACGCTGAGTTATCTTACCGGTGGTGCGTATTGTAGTCCGCCATTTGTCCACAAGGCATTTAGGCCACGCTCTACCTTAAGGGGTGTCTCCTGACCAATGTTGCGTTCAAAAATTTCGCCGTAGTTGCCCAAGTGTTTAATGATATTGTAGGCCCATTTCTGATCAAGTCCCAACATAGGGCCCAATTTGGCTCTACTGCTACCTAATAGTGCCTGTGCTCCTGGGTCACTAGCATTGGCAGCTCGTTCGTCTAAGTTTACAGAGGTGATATTCATCTCCTCAGCAGTTAATAAAATATTGTGGGTCCATTTAACAATATCTAGCCATTGATTGTCGCCGTGGCGAACTACAGGTCCCAATGGCTCTTTAGAGATTATCTCAGGTAAAATCAGGTGATCTGCTGGCTGCTGGAAAACAGAGCGTTGCGCTGCAAGGCCAACGGCATCCGTAGTGTATACATCACAGCGCCCGGCAATATAACTTTGACGCGCCTCAGCGGGGGATTCAATAGGTACAGGCTCGTAACTCATGCCATTTACTTTGAAGTACTCCGCCAAATTCAATTCAGTGGTGCTGCCTGTCTGTACGCAGATTGATGCGCCGTCTAACTCTTTAGCAGATGTAACACCCAAGGTTTTTGGCACCATAAAACCTTGGCCGTCGTAATAGTTGACCCCTGCAAAGTCTAATCCCAGGCTATTATCACGGGTGAAAGTCCAGGTAGTAGTACGAGATAGCACATCAATCTCGCCTGACTTCAAGGTTTCTAGTCGAACTTTAGATGACAACGGCACAAACTCAACTTTCTGTGGATCGCCCAGTACAGCTGTGGCAATCGCGCGACAGTAGTCAGCGTCTAATCCAGACCATACGCCATTATCATCAGGTGATGAGAAACCCGCGAGACCTGTTGATACACCACATTTTAAAATGCCACGTTCTTGCACATCATCTAAAGTGCTAGCGACAACAGCAGTTGATGACATTGAGATCAATGCAGCAGCAGAGAGAATTCTAATCATAAGCTCTTAATTCCTAATGTTTTATTCTGTTAAGGTTTAGGTTTTTGTTCCAGTTAAGGAATTTCGAGCATAAAAGGGGGCACAAATAATGTCCATAGAAAAGAATATAAATGAACATAAGTGAACAGTCAGTGTGGTTTTTAGAACATGTTTGTTCGCATATGTTAGATTTTGTTTTAAAATATGGCAGCTAAGGCCGGTACTCGCTTAGTAATTTGACGTTTAGAAAACATGAGAAGCATTGTTGTCTATGGGATATTGATCCTGTTAGTTAACAGGAATTTCTCTAAAACAGATCTCAAAATGCAGTAAAAAATGGACTTATTAGAGGTCTTTTGGCACTAGTCGATGTTTAATGAACATTGGAGCCTAGCGGCTTACCGCCCAAAAGATCAACATATAAAACATGGTGATGGGTTTATTAAAATAATACTATTTAACTGCAGTTTCGCCTGCGGCGAGTTCATTTCTTTTAAATGGGCCAAAAGAAACCATTTAAAGATATTTGAGATCTTTAATTTCTGTCACTACATACAATCAATGCAGCATTGAACTGAACGATAAACAGTTACGCAAAACCCCAACCTACTGATAAAAAAAGGGCCGCTATTAGCGGCCCCTGGTCACAGTTGTAAACAATAACTATATTAGTCGTTTACGAATGTTAACGACCACCACCTCCGCTGCTACAACCACCGCAAAAATAGCTAACAGTGACATCGCCACTTGCTGCCACTGAAACAGGTTCATCGAATCGTTAAGTACCACACCGATGCCACCGGCACCTACTAGCCCAAGTACCGCTGATTCACGTACGTTGATATCCCAGCGGAATAATACAATGCTGAAGAAGGCTGGCTTCACTTGCGGCCAGTAACCTTTCAGCATTACCGCCCCCCATGGAGCTCCTGTGGCACGCAGTGCCTCGACAGAACCCATGTTGATCTCTTCCAGCGCCTCTGCCAACAACTTGCCGACAAAACCTACCGAGCGAAAGGCAATTGCCAGTACGCCGGCGAGAACGCCAGGGCCAAAGATGGCGACAAACAAAAGCGCCCATACCAGTGAGTTCACTGAGCGAGAGGAGACCAAAAAGAATCTGGCTATCCAATGTACCCAGGGGGAGGCCACTATGTTTGAGGCGTTCATCAACGCCAGTGGAATAGAGAAAATCAAGGTTACTAGTGTACCTAGAGTAGCGATGTTTAACGTCTCTATCATCGCCTCGTGTACCGAGATCGGGTAGAAGGCGAAATCGATTGGCCACATTCGGCCAAACATGTCAGCCATTTGTTCTGGGGCATCGTAGAAAAATTCCGGGATAATTTCTACGGTGCGTACCGACAGAACCAGGGCAACGATAAAACATAAGTACACAGTAAAACGCGACAGCTTTTGTTTTAAGGTAAAACGCTGCCAGTGATGGTCAATTTTCTGCATTAGAAGATCCTCCTGACCAAGGTAGATAAAAACTCCCAAAACAAGATCAGCGCGATGATCGTGATTAAGATCGCCGCGACGAAGTCGTAGTCAAAGCGCTGGAAAGCGGAAAATAGCGTGCCGCCCAGGCCACCTGCGCCGACGATACCGACCATGGTCGAGTTGCGTAAGTTGGAGTCGAACTGGTATGTGGCAAAGCCGATAAAGCGCGAGAATACTTGCGGCATTACCGAAAATACAATCACACTGACAAAGCTGGCACCTGTGGCGCGAATCGCCTCAACTTGCTTGAACGAGATCTCCTCGATGGCCTCGGCAAACAGTTTGGCAATAAAGCCGATAGAGGCAATCACTAAAGTGAGTATCCCCGCCAGTGCGCCAAAGCCGACACTCTTTACAAAGAGGATGGCGATGATCACTGGGTGGAAAGAGCGACACAAGGCGATAAAGCCACGCACCGGAGTGCTGACCCAGCTCGGCATAAAGTTGCGCGAGGCCAGTAAACCTATGAACAACGATAGAAAGATGCCAACCACACTAGAGATAACGGCTATCTCCAAGCTTTCAATCAGGCCGTCTAGCAATAGCTCCCAGCGACTGAAATTAGGTGGGAACATACGGTCGAGTAATTTATCCGCGTGACCGAGTCCCGCAGTAAATCTATCCCAATCCAATCCCATAGAATTGACTGAATAGACCAAATAGATAGCCGCGACTAGCCACAGACCGCTGACCCACCAGTTGCGAGGAAAAGGGTTGTGTTGGACAGTGTCGCTCTGCTTGTTTAATCCAGCCATGATTCCCCCCCGTAGATCTTTTTCAGATGCTCGTCGGTTATTCCCTCTGGGGCACCATCGTAGACGATGTGGCCATTAGACATGCCGATGATCCGCTTGGCAAATCGCTGTGCTAATTTAACATCGTGCATATTAACCAGTGCCGGGATATTTTTTTCGCTGGAAAATTTTTCTAACAGCTCCATGATTTCCACGGCGGTTTTAGGATCCAGTGATGAGGTGGGCTCATCGGCGAGGATGATACGTGGATCTTGCATCACTGCTCTGGCGATGCCAACGCGCTGGCGCTGGCCACCGGATAAACTGTCGGCACGCTTGTTGGCATGTTCTTGTAGGCCTACGGCTTCCAATAGATCGTAGGCGTTGTTGATATCGCTCTGGGTGTAGTTTCTACGCCAGGCCTGCCAGGAGGACATATAACCTAAGCGTCCGCTGAGGACGATCTCTATTACCGAAAGGCGCTCAACCAGGTTGTACTCCTGAAAAACCATCGCTACCTGACGGCGTAAATGGCGCAACACTTTGCCACTGGCCAGACAGACATCGGACTTATCGAAGATGATCTGACCTTCAGTGGGGTCAATTAAGCGATTGATACAGCGTAGTAAGGTACTTTTACCGGTGCCTGAGGGGCCTATGATGGCGATTATCCCGGGGCTATCTATGCTGAAATCTACTCCCTTAAGGATAGGGTTTCCAACGACATATTCTTTTTTCAGCCCTTTAACTTCAAGGAACCTTTGTGCTGCTGACATAATATTAATCCTGCGGTTAAGGGTCAGTCCCTGACCTTGAGGCAATAACTTCCCAAATTGCCTAATGCGCCTTTTTACCTTAAAACTACAGTGCAAAAAATTGGACAAATTTGTCCGTAACTTAACTGCGGCTTTAGGGTAAAAAGGGGCAATGTAACGTGCTATGAAAATGACGTATTTGGCAGAGACCTGTAGCGGGGTGCTTAGTATAAGCAGTAGTGTGTTACAGATAACTACCGCTTATATTTTAGTGCGCTACAGGTCGCTTAGACGAGTGTCCTAGCTGCTGGCTTTTTGTGCCGCCGCCAATGCTTTAGCGCGTTTTTTAGCCGCTTTAGCTGCGTCTTTTTCTGCCAGTTTCTTTAGCCCTTTCTTAGTGTAAGCAGTGCCTGTGGCGTGAGCGATATCGCGAATAACTGCCCAGTCCTGCTTGTAGGTGACAGGGTAGAAACGATCGGCGCCGCCAAAAGTCTTAGACATATCAGCAGAGAAACGGAAAGTTGAGAAAGCTTCTTTGATTTTAGTCACTAGCTCAGGATTTAAATCGTGCGCGTAACCAAAAGAGGAGGTTGGGAAGCGTGGGCTAGTGTAAATGATGCGGAAGTCATCGGCGTTGATGCGTCCGGCACTGACCATGCGGTTGAATACGTCAGAGGCTACCGGAGCGGCCTGGTAGTCACCGGATAATACACCCATGATTGATTGATCGTGTTTGCCAGAATACTTTACGGTGTAATCTTTATCAGGTGTGATTCCCTGGCTTGGGAAAAGTGCTCTCGGTGCCAAGTTACCTGAATTAGATGAAGCGGAAGTGTGGGCAACTAACTTACCTTTTAAGTCTTCCATGCTTTTAATTGGGCTGTCTACTCTGACGATGGTGATCAGGTTGTAGCCCTGGAAACCTTCGGCAGTACCTTTTACAGCAAGTGGTACAAAACCACCTAAGTTAACAGCATAACCCGTAGGACCGGTTGAGAAACCTGCGATGTGCAAACGACCAGAACGTATAGCTTCTACTTCTGCAGCATTGGAGTGCACTGTGTAGTAAACAACTTTTTTACCAGTGATATCGGTCAAGTGTTGCTGGAACTCAGCAAATGCGTCTTTGTAAACAGCTGGGTCTTCAACGGGTGTGTAAGTGAATACTAAGGTGCTTGGGTCTCTCCATTTTGAAGAGTCTTTAGGGCTGTCAGCGACTAAATCTTGGTTTTCGTCGCAAAATTTGTCATCTAAAACGCCTCTGCTTGTGCAATCAGCGGCTTGGGCCATACCCGAAGTAAGTAAGATAGATCCCGACAGTAGTAGTCCCGGGAGTATTTTTGATAATTTAGACTTAATCATTGTTACACCTTATTTTATTTTGTTGTAGGTCACAGTGGTTGTGCCAAAGTGCGAGTTGCTTAAACTCCATAGGGTATTTGCAAGGCCAATGCCAAGTATTAAAACAACTTATTTATCAACAAGATAAAGATATACTCTAAACTTAAAAATTCAACAATGGACATTTTTGTCCATTCTTGAATTGGGTTTTTCTCAGTATTGTCCAAAAAATTATTTGAATACTTTTTTATCCAAATAATGCTTTTTCATTTTTCGATACAAGGTCTTAGAGGTTATATTCAGCAGTTCAGCCGCTTTGCTGACCTGTCCTTTGGCGGTTCTCAAACCCTCTTCTAACAACTGGCGCTCAAACTGCTCCATGCGCATTTCGTAATCGACAGGAGATTGTTCGCGAGTATCGCCGCTGTGCAAGTTATCTTCAGCAATCCCCAGCACAAAGCGATCGGCAGCATTTTTTAGCTCCCGAACATTACCCGGCCAAGATTTTTGCAGCAGTGCATTGATGGTTTCTGGGCTCAGTTCTGGCATATCTGTCTCGTAGTGCTCACAAGCCCTGCCGGCATAATGTTGAAACAGCGGCAGAATGTCTTCGGGTCGCTCACTCAATTCCGGCAGATAGATACTGGCGACATTGAGTCGATAAAACAGGTCTTTGCGAAATTCGCCGCGCTCACCCAATTGTGCTAAATCGTCTTTACTGGCGGCAATCACTGTCATTTTTACCGGGATAGGGGTGCTGCTGCCAACTCGCTCAATACTGCGCTCCTGCAGTACCCGCAACAACTTTATCTGTACCGATAGCGGCATGGACTCAATTTCATCGAGAAACAGAGTGCCGCCATTGGCCACCTCAATCTTGCCGATGTGGCGCTTATTGGCGCCGGTAAAAGAGCCTGCCTCGTGACCAAATAACTCGCTCTCGATCAGGCTCTCACTCATACCGCCGCAATTGATGGCGATAAAGCGTTGATCGCGCCGCTCACTATACTGGTGCAGGGCACGTGCCACTATATCTTTGCCACTGCCGGTGGCACCGTAGATGATAGTATCGACGTTGCTCTTGGACAGCGCCAAAATACTCTTGCGGACAGTTTTTATCGCCGCGGAATCGCCGATAATAAATTTTTCGATTCCGCTGAGTTGTGACAGATTTTGTTTCAGCTGACGGTTTTCCAAGGTCAGGCGGCGCTTGTCCTGGGCGCGACGCAACTGGCTGATCAGGTGCTCGGGTTGCAGCGGCTTTTCCAAAAAATCATAGGCTCCGTCTTTCATTGCCTGCATCGCCATAGGGATATCACCGTGCCCGCTCATCAACAAGACCGGCAGTGTGGCATCTAGCTTTTGCAGTTGTGCCAGCAAACTCAGTCCATCCAATCTGGGCATTTTTACATCGGATAGCACCACGGCGGCGCTGTCGGCCGTTAAACTCTTTAAAGCCTTTTCAGGCTGCTGATAAGCGCGCACCTTAAAGCCTTCTAGCTCGAGCATTTCTGACAGTGCCTCAGTGATTTCACTGTCGTTGTCGATGATTACAACTAGAATATCTTCTCTCATGCCACCTCTGCTATTTTCAAAATCACGCTAAAACAACTTCCCGTACCGGGCTCAGAGGTTACCCTGATCTGCCCGCCGAAGTCTTGCACTATATTGTAGCTAATCGATAACCCCAGCCCCAACCCCTCACCTGACTCTCGGTTAGTGTAAAAAGGGTCAAAAATGTCTGCTAACTGCGCGGCACTGATGCCAACACCGTTATCTTGTACTTCTATCCACAGTTCAGAGTTTTTGGCTGACACTATTATATCAATGCGCGGCTGCGGCGTGTTTTGCACTGCATCCAGGGCATTACTGAGCAGGTTGACCAGCACTTGCTCCAGGCGAATCGCTTCTGCCAGAACCTTGGGAGTGGTCGCTGATCCACTGTAGTTGAGCTGGCACTGTTGCTCGCGCAGCTGATTAGCCATTAAATCGATAGCATCGTTAATCACCGGTTGTAAATCGACCGCTGACAGCTCTGTGGCGGCCTTGCGGGCAAAAGATTTTAACTGCCTGGTGATGACGCTGACTTTATTTATCAGGTACTTTATTTTTTCATGACTGCGCTGCACCGCCTCGGTATTGTGTTTTTGTAAGTGCAGCCCGGCACTGTGCAAGTGGCTAGTAACAGCGGTTAGCGGTTGGTTAATCTCATGGGTAATACCGACACTCAACTGACCTAAGGCGGCCAACTTGGCTGCTTGAATTAGCTCGTTTTGCGCAAATTGCAATTGTTGTTCAGCGAGAATGCGCTCTTCTATTTCAGCAGCCAGCGCCTGGTTGGTGCGCTCAACTGCGATCGCAGTCTTTTGAAAATGCTGCAGGTCTACCGCCATCGCAGATACTTCATCATTGCCCAAAATACGTATCTGCGTATCTAACTTGGCCGAGGCAATAGAGCGCATGTTCTGCTGTAATTCTTTGATTCGCTGTAGTACGTTGCGACGCACATAAAACCAGGAAATAGCGCAGGCTGCCACTAAGCTAATCAGCGATAACAGCAGTACACTATTCATGTTGCGGTTGATAGAAGTGATAGCCCGCTGCAGCGAACTGCTGATTCGCCGGTTAGTAGTGTCGGTATACAAGTTGACCTGGGCGGCCAGCTGATGGATATGCTGCAGAGAATTTTGCAGAAAAAAGCTCTGCTGGTAGGCCAGTTCCAGCTGCTGGTTTTGCAGCAAAAATAAATTGCCCCTGCGACTGCCAAATTCTAACAGAGTATCTATTTGCGCGGCCAACTCACTGGAGGAAAACTGCGTCGGTGCCCTCTGTAACTGGACCTGAATTTTTCGGCCAATTTCTTCCAGGCGCAGAAAAGTATAATCCAACTCATTAAAAGAGGGATCGTTACCGACTTTTTCGACCAGACCGGCAAAATAGTAGAGCTGATTGATGACCACTACTTTGCCTTGCTGATCCGGCCACTGCAGGTACAGTTGCAAACTGGCGTTGATCTGTTTAAGCAGCGGATAAATGTGCTGTGACTCTTCCAACAGCTCCTGATGCAGTTGTTGACGGCGTTCGACACTTTGATTGAGTAAAATCAAACTGTTGTTGATCTGTGCAATTAGCTCGCGAAAATAGTTATCGTAATCGGGTAAATTACGCATCAATTTATCCATGCTGGTGATGGCCTCATTGAGCTCTTGCATCGCCTGACGGCGCAGTAAATTTGATTCTGCGGTCACGAGTATCGGTGCGGTTGCGACTATCAGTCGGCTCTTGTCGTTCAATCTTGCGGCGGCATCCAGCCCTGCAATGTCTTGCTGTCCCAGCAAATGCAATCTATTGCGCAAATCGAGAAAGGTGCTAGTGGAGAGGCCACTGGCGACAATAGTGATCGAAGATATCAGCACAAATGCTAAAAAAAGTCGGCCGCCTATTCCCAGGCGGTACATGCGCTGCATTTTTAAGCCGTCCATATTATTGCTTACTCTTCTTCATCATTGTTATTGTATTAAGATCAGGGCCGCTGGCATCGTGACTATAAAAGTTATTTTCGTTTAGAGAGCATGTGAGTAATTCCGATACTACTCTGTTTACTTCAAGCAGGTCGAATATAAATAATCATTTCTACCCTGGATACTGGTATTTTGCAAAAGAGCGAATGAGCTCAGAGTTAACTTGTAGACCCGCAGCCACTATCAGCTAGTTGGATTAATACAGCATTGGCACTGGACATGGCTATAAATTTACCGATTGGTTAAATATGCAGTGGTCATTCAGTTCAAATAAGTTAGTGTTATCTATTACTTAACAGCGAGTGACTTAGCCGCTGAGCAGAGCCAAGTTAGACAAGCCAGCTATACAAGTCATATAAAATGGAGATGTTATGAGTTACCAGGCGTTAGAAAATAGATATCAACAGATGCAATATAATCGCTGCGGAAACAGCGGCTTGAAATTGCCGGCCATTTCATTAGGGCTGTGGCACAATTTCGGCGAAGATGTGAATCGGCAAAGCGCCATAGATATCAGTCGACGGGCTTTTGATTTGGGCATTACTCACTTTGATCTGGCGAATAATTACGGGCCGCCGCCGGGTGCTGCTGAAACTTTCTTTGGTGATATGTTAAAGACAGATTTTGCTGGCTACCGCGATCAGATGGTGATTTCTACTAAAGCCGGCTATGAAATGTGGCCGGGCCCTTACGGCGAATGGGGCAGTCGCAAGTATCTGATCTCCAGTTTGGACCAAAGTTTAAAGCGCATGGGATTAGACTATGTCGACATTTTTTACTCACATCGCTTTGATCCAGAAACTCCTTTAGAAGAAACCATGGGGGCACTCGACAGTATCGTTAAACAGGGCAAGGCCCTGTATGTTGGTTTGTCTTCCTATAATGCTCAACGCACCCGTGAAGCAGTGGCGATTTTACGCGATTTAGGCACACCTTGTTTAATTCACCAGCCGAGCTATTCGATGTTAAACCGCTGGGTGGACGAAGACGGATTGCTAGATACACTGGATGATTTGGGGATAGGCTCCATTGCCTTTTCACCACTGGCGCAGGGGCTGTTATCGAACAAGTACTTGCAAGGTGTAACCGCAGGAAGCAGAGCCTCGCAGGGGAAGTCGTTGGCACAAGAGCAGCTAAGCGGCGAGAATTTACAAAGGATCAATCGTCTTAATGATATCGCCCAGCAGCGCGGTCAGTCATTGGCGCAAATGGCCATTGCCTGGGTGCTGCGCAGGCAGCGGATCACTAGTGCGTTAGTCGGTGCCAGCAGTGTGGCGCAGCTAGAAAACAGTGTTGGTGCGCTGCAAAACCTCGAATTTAGCGATGCAGAACTGGCGCAAATAGATGAGTTTGCCCAAGAGTCTGGCATTAATCTGTGGGCGCTTTCCTCGCAGAGTTAAGATGACTTTGGCTGTTTCTCTCTGAGCGGTAAAACACCGCTCAGTATCACTCCCTCTTAGAAATTCACTTACCCTCAGTCATTACAATAGCTTTTTCTGTCTATAGCTCTACTGCCAACAGAAACAGCAAAGCTCGCCTAATGCGAGCTTTGTTGTCCTACCCTAAACTTCTGATCTAGGCAGTTTGCAGAGCTTTAGTCATCGCTTTAGCAACCGCTGCTGCAGATGCAGGGTTTTGCCCTGTAATTAGCCTCTCATCGACAATCACGTGCTCACCCCAAGGTGCCACTTTATGATAGCTTCCCGAGTTACGGGTCAATGCTTCTTCTAACAGGAAGGGGATATGTTCGATCGTGCCGAAATCGATTTCCTCTTCACGGGTGAATCCGGTGACGCTCTTGCCTTTAAGCATAGGTGTGCCATCTGCCAGAGTAATCGCTAATAAAGCGGCGGGGCCGTGACAGACAGCACCGACTACAGCACCTTTATCATAGATCGCGGCACTAATAGAGGCGGCTGATTTATCTGTCGCCAGATCAGACAACAGCCCAAAACCACCGGGGTAGAATACAGCTACATAGTCATCGCTGTTTAACTGCGTCACTGGGATACTGTTGTTAAGGCGGGTTTGCAAGTCAGCATTGTCCAACAGCCGCTCATTGACGCCATCTGTGATCTCTGTTCCATACAGAGGCACGGAGCCCCCTTTAATAGATGCAATGTCGTATTCAAAACCAGCTGATAATAAATGCTCAAGGGCGTGGGTTAATTCCGGGGCAAAAGTGCCGTTTGCCTGCTTGGTGGTGCCTAATGTTGCATGATTAGTGACTAAAATTAAGATTTTACCCATGATAAGTTATGCCTCTGAATTGCTGTTAAAAACATTGCTAAATGTGCTTGGAAAGAAACTGAAACCATCATAGACTTTATCTGGTAGTGTGATAATGCTGAGATTTGGCAAATAACTATTGCTCAGGAGCAATAATGATAACTTTTGAAGGCATAGCAGAGTTCATTGCAGTGGCAGAAACCCAGGGGTTTTCTGCAGCGGCGCGCAGGCTGGGGGTTTCCACTTCCCATGTTAGCCGACGAGTTGCAGCACTGGAATCCAGTTTAGGTACTGCCCTGTTAGCCCGCACTACTCGCAGTGTCAGGTTAACTGAAGCAGGGCATCAGTATTTCCAGCGCTGTAGTGAATTAATGCACGGCTTGCAGGAGGCCAATGAGCGGGTCTGTAGTGAACAAGTTAAGCTAAGCGGAACGTTACGGGTCTCTGCCGCCGGGGAATTTGCGGAAGAGTTTATTGCCCCGGCGCTGATTGAGTTTACAGCGATGCACCCGGATCTGGCCCTAGAAATGGACTTTAACTCGCGCATGGTCAATTTTGTTGAAGAGGGCATCGATTTTTCAATACGCTACGGTCGCTTAGCTGACTCTGATTTAGTCGCGCGTAAACTGGTGAGCAGAAACCTAATCGCCGCCGCCAGCCCACAATACCTGGCCAAATCCGGTACTCCACTACACCCGCAAGAGTTGCGCCAGCACCAGTGTCTGATTACCAACAATGATATATGGCTGTTCAACACAGAGCAGGGGCCGCTGCAAGTTAAGGTCAAAGGGAAATTAAAAACTAACAGTACCAGAGCTATCATCAAAGCCTGTCAGTCAGGATTGGGCATTACTTACATGCCAGTGTCCAGTTTGGGCAGCGCTTTAAAAGATGGCAGTCTGCAAACTATTTTACAGCCCTACAGTAGCAAAGACATCACCACTTGGATTGTCTATGCCAATCGAAAGTATCTGCCTACTCGGGCACGCTTGGCAATCAATTTTCTATTGGAACACTTTAAGGATTGGCGGGAAGTGTGAGTAGAACGTAATAAGTTGGAAGTAGTGAGTTGTCAGTATTTAAACTCGCTACTCGCAACCGAATATTGATCAAAAAGTCACTTGGCAAAAAGCTCTTTTTCTATATCGTGGAAACCTTTGAATTCTAGCGCGTTCCCCGATGGGTCTGCAAAGAACATAGTGCCCTGTTCACCGACCTCTCCTGCAAAGCGTACATAGGGCTCGATAATGAAATCATCGATAAAATTCCTGGCCTGCTCTGCAAATTCTTTCCAGTCATCAAAATCCATTATCACGCCGAAATGTGGCACAGGCACACCATGACCATCAACTCCGTTGCAGATGCTCGGTACTTTGCCTTGAGTGCCCAGAGCCGGGTTTAAATGGGTGACTAGCTGATGACCAAACATATTAAAATCTATCCATTGCTCGGCGCTTCGCCCTTCAGAAAAACCTAATTTATTGCCATAGAAATCACGTGCTTCTGCTATATCGCGAACTTGAACTGCCAGGTGGAACGGGGTCAATTTCATTGTCTGTGCTCTATTATTGTTCTGTTTAAGTTTGTTGCATCCGCTGGTCAGATAAAGCGTCGCAGCGATTCCAATCATCTTGTCGGTAAATTGAATCATAAAACGATTCACTGCCGGATTCCAGCCCTTAAGCAGCAGCAATTCTTTCATAATCGAATCGCAGCTGGCATCAAACAGCAGATTAAAACTAATAGCTGCAGAGAAACTATTAATTTTTTTTCGCTACTCGCTACTCGCTACTCGCTACTCGCTACTCGCTACTCGCTACTCACGCCTCTCACCTTCTTGTTCCGCCCTAACATGGAAAATAATACCCGGTCTTTGTTAACAAACTGATGATATAGCGCGGCGCCAATATGCAGTACCAGCAACAACATAATCAACGAAATGCCATATTCATGAGCTTGACGCAGTAAGGAGAATGTCTGCTCGGATGCTGCATCAGCAGCGCCCTGGCTGATATTGAATACAGAAAACACCTTCACCGGTAACTGGTGCATACTGGCTGTAAGGTAGCCGCTGACGGGAATAAAAATCATGCAGGCATACAGGCCCAAATGCACAGCTTTGGCTGCATATTGTTGCAGTACAGGCAAAGGGTGTACCGGTTTTACTGACCGAACTACAAAGCGTTTGCCGATACGCAGTATTAATAGCAAGCTCAGCACTGTGCCAATCGATGAATGGCCGATCAGCATTGTCATATGCTCGGCATCTGTTTTAGCATCGGCAAAACCGAAGCCGGCCAAAAACATCAGCAAGATTAATACAGCCATGCTCCAGTGCAGCCATCTGTAGCCGCGGTCATAGTGAGTTGCCGTTACATTGGTTGCAGTGGCTGTAGTTACTTCAGCTGCGAAAGTGTCAGTAGATTGTGTCATTGTCTGAGCCCTGCCGATCTGGATTTTATGATTAATGGATTTTTGCTGGTGGCTTTGGTCGTCATGCCATCTCTCTCCATGGCTGTCTGAGTAAGCGCAGAATACTTGGCAATTTGGCAGAGAAACAGATAGCCTGAAACAAATATAAATTGTCTTTATGGCAATAGTAAGTAATTTAATCGGGCTAAGAGCGCATTATTTGGCATTATTATGGATAAAATTAGAGCATTACGATATTTCAAATACGTCGCTGAACTAAAAAGTTTCTCCCTGGCGGCCAGAGAACTGGATGTGCCGTCGTCATCGATTTCGCGGCGTATAAAAGATTTGGAAAGCGCATTGGGGGTGCAGCTTTTAAAGCGCAGTACCCGGCGGGTTAGTATGACTGAATTGGGGAGCCTTTATTACGAGATGATCTGCCCGGCATTACAGACAATCAATGAGGCCGATGAGTTAATCTCACAGCGCGTTGGCGCCATGGAAGGAAGATTGCGCATATCTGCTCCGGTCAGTTTTGGTGAAAAGATATTGTCACCGATATTACATAAATTTCGCCGGGCTTATCCGGCCATTTTGCTGGATGTGAACTACTCGGAAAAGCTGCTGGATTTCGATCGAGACTCAGTGGATATTGCCATCCGCGCCAACAGAGTTCCCGATGCAAGAGTGGTGGCTAAGCCCTTGTGTCAGTCGAGTATGACGCTTGTCTTAGCGCCTGCGCTGTTGGAAAAATTACAACAACAATTAGCCAAAAAAATTTTCACCGCGGATGATTTCTCCCAGTGTCCGGTGTTTCAATACCGTTCTGTGCATGGGTTGATTAGTTGGTGGGCAAGTAAAGATCAGCACTGGCAAGAGCTGGAAATCAATCCTGTGTCTATCAGTAATAATGGCCATTCTATTTTAGTAGAGTGCCTAGCAGGGGATGGATTAGCAATGTTTCCCCACTGGTGGGTAGAAGCGCATTTAGCCAGCGGCGCGTTGGTAGAATTCCCTGTAGATACACAGATCGCTATGCAAAAGAGCACTCAACTGCAGATGTTTATCCTCTATCGGCAGGCCAAATACCAAATCCCCAAAATAAAGCTATGCGTAGACTTTATAACAGAGCATTTGGGAGACAAAGAGTAGTGATAGTGAGTAGCGAGTAGTAAGTTACGCGCTTCATTCTACGCGGTGCTATAAAAAATATTGCCAAATTTTAAGTGCCACCGGCCCCAGTGGTTGGTTTTTTCGTTTAGTGATATACATCGGTAAATTGAGTTCGCCTTGGGTATTCAAGCAAATTAACTCTTTGTTTTTAATCTCTTGCTCGGCTAAGTGGTAGGGCAGTCTGCCCCAGCCAAAACCTTTACAGATTAAGGTTTTTTTTGTGTGCTGATCGGTCACGTACCACTTAAGAGCGTCATCGACTATGCCGCTATCCGGAGATTGCCGATCAGTTGATTTCAGTATCACTTGCGGAAAAGTAGCCAGGTCGGCTTCAGTGACTTTGTCAGGGTCTGCAATAGGAAATTGATTGGAGATAAGCAGTGGAATATCCAGAGTATCGATTAAGCGATAATCGATGCTGCTATGATGGTTAAGTGAGCCGAAGATTGCGATATCAACTTGTTCATCTAACAGTAGTCTCTCACCTGAGGCGACTTCAATATTGAGGTGAATTGTGGTGCTGGGAAACTGCTTTTTCAGGTCGCTGAGTAAATCAGTAATTTTTTCCAGTGGGAAAATCGAGCTGACACCCAGGCGCAATTCAGTTTCATTGACACCTTTCATTTCATTGACAAAAGTCTCAAATTCTCCCGCTTGTTTTAATAACTGGCGAATTTTCACTATCAATATTTTGCCTTCAGCTGTCAGTTCGGGCCGATAGGTTATGCGGTTGAAAATCTCAATGGCGTAGTGTTCTTCTACTTGTTTAACCGTGTAAGAGACAGCCGAGCGGACTTTGTGCAACTTCTCAGCTGCTTTCTGGAAGCTGCCCTGTTCACAAATCGTATTGATCACATGTAAATGTTCTATATTAACCATGGTCAAATAATATGACCATTATGTACAAAAAGCTATGCTTTTTTGTGACCATTTGTTCCCTTAAGCTAGGTTTTATTAACTCACAGCATAAAGGGCATTGTATGAACTCTACAGTATTAAGAACCCCGGATGAGGCTTTTCAAAACCTGGTCGACTACCCGTTTGCAGCTAATTATCTGACTGTTGATGGTATGCGCATGCACTATGTCGATGAGGGAAAGCAGCATCAAAAAGTTATCTTCCTGCTGCATGGCCAGCCCTCTTGGAGTTACTTGTATCGGCACATGATTCCTCTATTAGTTGAGGCGGGTTTTAGAGTGATCGCACCAGATTTAATAGGCTTTGGTAAATCAGACAAGCCTGTGGATACAGCTACCCATAGCTATAGCAATCATGTGCGCTGGCTGCAGAGTTTTGTGCAGCAGCTGGGGGTCAAAAACGCCAGTGCCTTTATGCAGGATTGGGGCGGCATGATCGGCCTGCGAGTACTCGCTCGAGAGCCGCAGTGGCTGGAGCGTTTAGTGGTCGCCAATACGGCGCTGGCAGAAATGTCTGCGCTGGAGAAATTCTTAGTGCCCAAAATATTAACGCTGTTGCGCTACAAGGCCGGGAAGCCGAGCCTGGGGGATTTTGCCAAGGACATGAGCTACGGCAACTGGGCCAGTTATTTCAAGCATTCAGGGCAACTGCAAATAGGCAAGATCATTCAGTTATGTAGCACTAGTGAACTCAGCGCCGCCGAGATGCAGGCCTACGATGCCCCATTTCCCAGCGCCAAGTATTATGCGGGCCCAAGAAAAATGCCAGAGATAGTCGCCTCGGATCTAGCTGCAGTCAACGCTGATTGGGCCAAACTGAAAAAGTGGCACAAACCTGTGCTAACACTGTTCAGTGATAAAGATCCGTTTCTGGCAGATAGGGGCTACGACAAAAAATTTCAAACTAACTTTAGCGGTGCTCAGGGGCAGCCGCATATGACCATTGAAAATGCATCGCATTTTTTACAGGAAGATAGCTCGCAGCAACTTGCGGAGAAAGTCATTAATTGGCTTGAAAACTAGACACTTATTGAATTGGAGATCGGAATGAAAATATTAGTGATTGGCGGCACAGGTACAATTGGAAAAGCCATAGTGGAAACTTTAGCCACAGAAAATGAAGTGATTTCAGTAGGCAATAGAAGTGGTGATTACCGCGTTGACCTTGAGAGTAAAGAGTCTATTGAGCAGTTGTTTGAAGCTGTAGGAAAAGTAGATGCCATTATTAATGCAACGGGAAAAGGCGAGTTTGCCAAATTTAATGATCGCTCTGATACGCCATATAATTTGGTATTAGATAATAAAATCATGGGTCAGGTGGATCTGACGCGCATTGGTTTAAATTATCTAAATAAAAATGGTTCTATTACCTTAATATCAGGTAACGCGGCACGAAAACCATTCCCAGGCACAGCGGCTATGGCGATGGGCTGTGCAGCCATTGATGCCTTTGTCGGCACAGCGGCTTTAGAGATTGACGAAGATAAAAGAATTAACGTCGTCAGCCCAAGTTTTGTTAAAGAAACCATGCAGATGATGGGCATGGATAGCAGCCATGGCATAGCGGCAGCAGATGTTGCCAGTTATTTCCAGGCCAGTGTCACAGGTACTGACAACGGCACCATTTTCCAAGCGCTGGAGGGTGCATATGTCAACGAATAAACCTGCTTACCTGGTCGGCTCGATGATATTGCCGCAGGGACATCCATCACTGTTAGCCTACGGCAAAGCCTGTGGACCCATTTTTCAAGAATATGGGGCACAAGTGTTGATAATAGGTACTAGCGATCAGCAAATCGAAGCCCTTGAGGGACGTTGGGAAAACCCAGATGCGAAACTGTCAGTGGTGAAGTTTCCCTCGATGCAGCAGCTGAAGGATTGCATGAACTCAGAGGCCTATCAGGCGATTAAACACTTGAGGAGCGATGCAGTGGCGACTGGTTTTTCGCTGGCTATCGAGTAACAGCCGTACAGCCAATGACTGGAATAGTCAGTGGCTGTTTTGTTTGTAAAATTGGCTCCCTTTATGGGCATTACAGTAAAACACCCAAACAGCCTCAGCCGGGGCCACTGGAGAAAATGATGAACAATAGCTATCCCGCCGCCACAGAGCATGGCCAGATAAAAGAAGTTTTCCAGGATGTGTTTACTGTAACCGGCAGTGTACTTATGGCACCCGGAATTCAATTGAGCCGCAATATGATCATACTGCGTCAGGGAAAATCCCTGACCTTGATCAGCAGCGTGCGATTAAATGATCAGGGAATGCAAGCCTTAGATGCGCTGGGAAAAGTCGAGCATGTGATCAAATTGGGCGCCTATCATCTGGGGGTACATAACGGCTTAGACGACCCCTTTTATATAAATCGCTATAACGCCAGACTTTGGGCAATGCCGGACATGCAACATCAACAAGGATTAGCGACAACAGACCTGCTTACCCCCGAGGCGCAGTTGCCAATAAAAGACCTGGTGATGTTCGAATATGAAAGCTCAAAAATGCCCGAGGGTCTACTGCTACTAAAACGTGCTGGTGGAATACTAATCGCCTGTGACAGCTTACAAAACTGGGCGGTTGCAGATCAGTATTTTAGCGAAAAAGCCGCAATCAGCATGCAGAGCGCCGGTTTTATCCGCCCGGCAAATGTCGGACCGCAGTGGTACAAAGTCTGCAAGCCGCAAACCGCCGATTTCGCAAAGGTACTGCAGTTGAAGTTTAGTCATCTGTTGCCATCCCACGGTACACCGATAATAGATACTGCAAAGCAGCAGTTCAGGGCAACTTTTAAAGAATTGTTTGGGGTATAACAACTTTTTTATTGGCTAGGGCGAGAATTTTAGGAAAGCGTAAACGCTCTACGCGGTAGCTCCAAAAGCTGCGCTTTTAAAACGGAGCTACCGCCCCCCCATTGTATTGCCGCCGTAGCTATTTGTTAAATTGACGATGCTCAGCGACAGGATGTCGCGAAGAGTGAGTGAGACATGGATGTCTCTATGAACAGCCGGCAATTTAGCAAATAGTGAAGGAGTCTGATGTAAATGGACTTACAAATGCAGTGATTACATGGATGTGAAAGAACAGTGGAGGCAATATAGGGTGGAGTTTTTATGTTCAGGATGAACGGTATTAAGCGGTGCCATGGATGGCAAAGAGCGCTTTGGTTCCGTTTCTTTTGCTTACAGGACGTAAGTAAGGGGCGTTAGCAGAACGCGGAAGCCTTGTCGCATTTAAAAGAAATGAACTCGCCGCAGGCGAAACTGCACTTAAATCTTTTAACGTTAAAAAACACATCAGTTAAATATATTTAAGATTTAAAAGGGTGAAATCCACACCTCACATTTCAACCTGCCTCGCATATTCCATAGCGTGCTCGATAAACTGCACATCAAACGCCAATGACGCGGCGCTAGCCAGCTTCTTAGATCCAGTATGCATAGTGCCAACGTTCGATAACACCACAATCGCAAGATCCTCTGTTTCCGACCAGTGCATCACTGAACTGTACCCCAACACACTACCGGTATGCCCAAAAAAGCTATAGCCACAATCCAGAGTGCCGTGAAACAGACCATGACCTATTTTGAACTTCTCATCGATGGGTTGCCACTGCTGGATAAACCGCATGCTTTCTGGGCTGAGTAACTTGCCGGCGCGAAACGCGGCTGCATATTTAGCCAGATCAGTGGCTGTTGCAACTATGCCACCCGCCGCCCACTCAGTGGACAAATTAGTACTGCTGACATCTATTAATTTGCTATTGACCGCTACAAAGCTTGGGTGCAAACCGGCGTTTTTGACAAAATCTTCGGTGGCGTAGTGATAGCGTTTTGCAAGACGGTCTTCGGGTAAACTCTGAAAGCCTTCCAGGTAGATATCCTGGATGCCAACTTTCTGCAAAATCCTGTTGTGGATCTCTGTGACTAGATCGTTGCCGGTAACTTGCTCGATAATCAAACCCAGTAGAGTGTGGTTGGTATTAGCGTAGTTATACTTTTCTCCGGGGGCATTGCGTACCGGGGTATTTTCAATATACTGCAGAGTATCGGCAGGTCGCCATAGTCGTTGGGGGTCTAGCTTGCAGCCGCGGCCTTGCACAATCCACTGCGGGTCATCTTCCCAGCTGGGAATGCCACCAGTGTGATTGAGTAATTGCGCGATAGTCGCATTTTCTACACCAGGCACTTTACCCACTAACTCAGTGGTTAATATATCCAGTGCGGTTTGCCCCAGATCCAAGCGCTGCTCTTCAACTAATTGCAGGATAATCACCGCGATAAAAGTTTTAGTGATACTGCCTATGCCAAATAAGTGATTTGGCTTAACTGCACTGTCGTTGCTCAGGTCGGCACTGCCAGCGACTGCCCTCCAGATAACACCTCTACTATTGCATATAGCGGCTGAAACCCCCGGTTGGCCCTCGGCAACGGCGTGATTGAGCAATCTTTGTAGTGCTTTAGCGCTGTTGTTTTCAGTCATGATGCCTTCATAGTAAGTGGTAAGTCGGAAGTGGTTAGTTTTGTGTTTGTTGCAAAATTTTGTCGACAAACCAGCGCATGGCTTTGCCTTTGTTGTTGGTGCGCCAGGAGCAGTAATGCGGTGAATCTGTCGCCGGCTTAGCTATTTCCAGGGCCACTAGTTGGCCGCTGTCCAACTGTTGTTGGATGCGATGTTTGGGGCAGAACCCTACCCCAATGCCTTGAACCAGCGCCATTATTTTATGATCCAGGCTGGCGACTCGCAAGGTGTCTTGCTTGTCGAAAATCCGATGCGCCATGATAGGGGCGTTTTTTGAGGAGTCTTTAATCGTCACGGAAGTATAAGCTTTGATGTCGGTTTCACTGAGTGGTAGTTGCACCTTGGTCAGTGGGTGATTTCTGGCGACTACAAACAGCCACTGTGCGGTAAAAATCTGCTTAAACTTAATTCCCTGATTACCACTGACCGGTGGCGGGCCGCCAATCACCAGGTCGGCGCGTCCTTCGATAAGTGCCTCTAGACTTCCTCCCATCACCTCTGAACTCAAATTGACTTGCACGCCGCTATTAAGCCGTTGGAATTGGGCCAGTGTAGGGTAGAACTGATTGATGTCCCAAACAGTATCAATGGCAATATTCAGGGTAGATTCCCAGCCACTGTTTACCTGATGAGCCGACTCGACAATTTGCTCTGCGGCTAATAACAGTTCTCTACCGCGCTCCAGCAGTAAACTACCTGCCGGGGTTAACATTGAGCGTCGGCCCTCGCGCCTGAAAATGACAAATCCCAAATCGTCCTCAAGCTTTTGCACTGTGTAAGTGACAGTGGACGGCACCCGGTACAGTGCCGCTGCCGCTGCGGCAAAGCTGCCTTGTCGGTCGATTGCATCCAGCACTTGCAGTGCCTCTAAGGTCAGTTTCATCGAGAGAGTTTCCAGATAATATAATTGTTCGAAAATTTCGAACATAATAGTCAATATGTTCCGATTTTTATTTAAAACCACCTGTTTATAATGGCTACATATTCGAAGCAATACAACAATTAGCAAAAATTTGTTGGTTCACAAAATACCTTCAGGAGACAGACAATGCAAATATTACACAGAGATTCACTACCTTTAGGCGGCTTTGAAGGCTTGAGCGAAAAGCGTTTAGTCAGAGACCAAAAAGCCGGTGGCGATAGCAGTACTTGGGATGGCCTGGGTGATTTTGTCTACTTGGCCGATGCAAATTACCTGCCTTACGGTGAAACTAAAATGCACTCGCACCGTGAAATTGATGTAATTACTGTGATGATAGCGGGGCGACTGACTCACGAGGGCTCGATGAAAGACGGTCAGTCTATGGTCGCTAATCAAGTGCAGGTACAGCGCGCTGGTGGTGAGGGATTCTCCCACAATGAGGTCAACCCGGATCAGGGCAGTACCCGTTTGTTACAAATCTGGGCACTGCCTGAAACTGCCGGTGAACCAGCTGCCTATAAGCTTTACGACTTGCCAGAGAATAAGCTAATACGTATTTACGGCGGTGAAAAGTCCCAGTCAGACACTTTTGATAGCCATACGCTGATTGACATAGGTTTGTTACAAAAAGGTAAGAGCGTACAGCAACCGGGCGAATATCTCGCTTACATCACTAATGGTGAGGCAGAAATTGAGGGCGTTAAAGTAGTAGATGGAGACCTGATCCGCGGTGAAAATTTGCATTTGACGGTAACCAGTGAAGACTTGCACTTAACGGTAGTGTCCAAGGCCTAATATTTAATACGCGTAATGTTTCATAACTTAGCAAGTGTTAGCCCATTGATTCACAACTGCCAGCAATTGGCAGTTTGTGGATAACTAACAACGTTATATCACAACCCGTTAGGAGTTTTAGCTATGATCAACAAAAAATATCAGCGTTTGGTTTTTTCACTCTTTATGTCCGCCTTGATGTCGGCGATTATGTCTTTAGTGATCAGTGTATTTAATGTAGGGCTGGTGGCCGATATTTTGCAAATTTGGCTCAGCGCTTGGGGGTTCTCGTTTGTAATCGCCTTTCCTGTCATTTTGGCTATCACGCCCGTGGTTGGCAAAATGGTGGCTTTAGTGATTGCAGATAGCTAGCCGTTAGAAACGACTGCTGAGGAAATCCATCATCAGCCGTATTTTTCGATTGTGCTGTACATCCCCATGGCATACTAGCCAAAACTCCAGTTCTGGGATAGGCACATCGGCCAGGATGATTTGTAACTCAGGAAAACGCTTGATGATAGGCAGGTGAGTCACGCATATGCCCGCGCTTTGTCTGGCCAGCTCAATTTGCATCGCCAGCGAGTCAGTGCGGTTTTTAAAATTTGCCGGGGTGATCTGCCAGCCGGTTTTTTACAGCGCTTTGAACATGGCCAAATCGCGGTCGAAACCTATCAGCCGATGATGACTGAGATCATCAATACAATAAGGTTCGCCAGAGTGTCCCAGATATTCTTTGCTGGCGCTGAAATGCAAATTGATATTCTTTAGTTTTTTAGCAATTAAGTCCGGCTGGGTCGGTCGAAACATCCGCAGGGCTATATCGGTATCACGTTTATTGATACTGGTAGCGCTCTTGTCCGTATGATCCTTAGCTGCTATAACAGTGCTGGTTAATTTCAGTGCAACGCAGATAGCGCTCAGGGTTTAATTAAGCCGTTAATTTAAGGTATCAAACCATCCCGAGTAGCGTTTTTTGTATTTCAATTATCCAGTCACTTGCTTTAAAAGAGCGCATAACTAGCAGGGAGTCGGTTTGCTTAATCAAGTTGTACAGATTTTACTACCGGTATTTTTAGTGGTCGGGATTGGTTTTGTGGTGGGTAAAACCCTGAAAACCAATTTTTCACCTATCAACCGTTTAAACATGGATATCTTTGTTCCGGCGCTTATTTTCACTTCACTGTTATCAATGAAACCAAGTTTTTCGCAACTTCCCTTAATGACCGCGGCACTTATCGGCATATTGCTACCAGGGGTCTTGCTATTTTTAGTGGGCATAAAAGGTAAGCAGTTAAAGGCATGGGCACCGCCACAAATGTTTCGCAACAGTGGCAATCTGGCAATACCGCTGTTTGGTTACGCTTTTGGTCAATCGGCTTCAGAATCGGCGGTACTGCTGTTTGTGGTCTCTACTGTCGTACATATTATATTTGTCAGCTTATTTCTCAGTAACTCATCGGGAGTCAAAATCTGGCGCTCGTTTTGCACTCCTATATTTCTCTCTGCTATGTTGGCGGTGGCTCTGGGACTGTTTAATATTGAACTCTATCAGCCGCTGTTTAATGGTCTTAGTTTAATGGGGCAGGCAGCTATCCCGGTGATGTTGATCTCTCTGGGCTCACAGATGTGTGGAATCAAAAAATCCGGCTTGAAGATAGGTATTATCTGCAGCTTTCTCAGTGTTGCCACCGGGGCAGTGGCATTTGCAGTGATCTATTGGTTGATACCACTAGAGTTGCAGGAAATGCAGATGATGGTGCTGTTTACTATGTTGCCTCCGGCAGTGATGAATTACCTGTTTGCTGAGCGCTATCAAATTTCACCTAACAAGGTTGCTTCAATGGTGTTATTTGGCAACTTATCGTCGATTATCACACTGCCACTATTATTGATATTTGCCTTTTCATTAACTGCATAAATGCTCGCTCGGTTAATCACTCTATAAGAGAGCAATAAGATGAATAACAGCAGCTTAAAAATCAGCACTCGGCTGGCGACCTTAACTGACGCCGACGCAGTCAGCGAAATACTGATCAGCTCGAGGAAAGCCTTTTTGCCTTACGCACCATCGCCTCACACTGATGCTGATATTCGCTATTGGGTTGAGGCTCATCTGTTAGCAGAGAGTGAAGTTACTGTGGCGGTGCTGGAAAATATCATCGTTGGGGTGCTTGCGATTTCAATACAGGACGCTGTGGGTTGGATAGATCAACTGTATATCGAACCTCATTATGTGAATTGTGGGATCGGCAGTCAATTATTGGACGAACTGTTCAGTAAACAGCAGGGGGATTTTCGCTTGTATTGTTTTCAGAAAAACATCGGGGCCAGAGCTCTGTATGAGCGCTATGGCTTCGCAGCGATTGAGTTCAGCGATGGCGCCTACAATGAAGAGCGTTGCGCGGATGTGTTGTATGAGAGGATTCGCAAGTAGTAAGTAGTAAGTAGTAAGTAGCAAGTGGTAAGTAATGAGTAATGAATTGTGAGTGGTAGAAGTAATCTCGACATTGAAGTTGTCATCGGCAAGCTCTACAAACAAGAGTCGGCTAAAATACTGGCGGTGTTGACCCGGGTGTTTGGCCCGCAAAACTTTGGTTTAGCTGAAGATGTGTTGCAAGATGCATTTGCCAAAGCGCTGCTGAACTGGCAACAGCAAGGGCTGCCAGCTAACCCGGTTGCCTGGCTGATCAGCAGTGCTAAAAATCAGGCGATTGATGTGATTCGTCACAACAAAACTAAACTTAAATTCGCCGATGACTTGAGCTATCACTTAGAGAGCGAGTGGTCGCTTGGTAATACTGTTGAGCAAGAGTTTAGCGGGCCGAAGATTAAAGATGATCAGTTGCGAATGATCTTTGCCTGTTGCGATATGGACATCAAGGCGGAAAATCGCATTCCTTTTATCCTAAAAACCTTGTGTGGACTTAGCCTTGAAGCGATTGCCAGAGCGCTATTACAGCCGCCGCAAGTGATTAAAAAACGTTTATATCGCACCCGTAAACAGCTGCAGCAACAAAAGTTTAACTTTCCAGAACCGGAACAGCTGGAAAGCTTAATGGCAAAAGTACACACAGTGTTGTACTTGCTATTTAACGAGGGCTTTCACAGCAGTGAAGAGCAACAGCCGATCAATCAGATGTTTTGCCAGGAGGCGATAGGCTTGGCAAAATTGTTGATTGATGAGCCAAGCGTAGTCAACCAAGATACTTTGGGACTGCTGGCACTGATGCACTTTCAAATTGCCAGAGTATCATCCAGAGTCGATGAGCAAGGGTTTAATATTCCTATAGACTTACAGGACCGAAGTTTATGGGATCAACAATGTTTTAAGAGTGCGCGGCAGCTGTTACAGCTGGCACCGGCGAATGCCAATGGTGGGGCAGGGCGTTTTTATCTGGAGGCGTTAATTGCCAGAGCACACAGTGACGCCGCGAGTTTCGCAGACACTAATTGGCACGAAATAGTTGATATATATGAGCATTTAATCCGGGTAACTGACTCACCAGTGGCCGGTCTGAATCAGGCGATAGCCGTTGCTTATGCAGGCGATGTAAAGCTGGGAATAGCAAAGGTTAAAGTACTGCAAGAGCATCCAGCATTAAAAAGATCACATATGCCATTGGCGATACTGGCACATTTACATGCAAAAACAGGCAATGCCGAACTGGCCTATCAACAGGCAGATGAATCTATAGCACTAGGTGGCACTGCACATGAACATCGTTTATTGATGCAACAAATACAGCGCCAACTGGCGAACTAAACTAGGGACACTTAGAAACTACCCGCAAAAAGGCAGCGGGCTTAATCAATTACTGCTTAGCCCATCTGCTGAATTTCACGTACTTGCACTTTGACACCGGCGTGATTGAAAATCGGGCACTGCTGGGCAATTTCTACGGCGGCATCGATGCTGGCAGCTTTGATGATAGAGTAACCGCTAACTAACTCTTTGAGCTCAGACGCTGCTATATCAGTGACTACTTTATCAGAATCAATGTTTTTCCCCGAGTAATGTAGCGGAGAGCCACCACTGACCAGTTGCTCTTTTGCCTGCAGGCCTCCCATCCAGGCCCCCCACTGTGCCATGGCCGCTCCCATTTCTTCAGGGGTAGAATTCTTCGCCCAATCCGGATCGCCACCTTGATAAACTAGCATGTATTCGTTCATTGTTATTCTCCATTTATTTAAGCCGATCAAAGCGACTGCCTTAATCATAATCTATAAACGAGCGGAGCAATGAAAAGGGGACAGTTTTTAGAAAATAAAAAATTTATCTCTAAATGCTGCTAGCAACCGCAACCATAGTGTTTTTGCTTGGGCATTTTTCCAACACCGGCATTAAAAGTATTGCTAGGGTCCAGTTGCTGATAAAACTGTTGCTGTGTCTCTGGTGCCTGATACAAATGGCCGACATTGTGCTCGGCAGGGTATTTGGCACCCTGTTGTTCTAACCGTTCCAGTAACTGGGCTTTGACTTTGGCGCTGTCATAACCTTTTTTTAATATGTAGTCGCGGTGGAAAACATGGCAAAAGAAGTGGCCGTAATACAGCGGATGCAGTATTTCACTGGCGATCTCTTGCGGTAAATTCTCAACCCAGTTTGGCTCGTTGCGCTTAAGGGCGACATCTAAGGCTAAAATGTCTTCCACCTTGTTTTTATGTATTTGCTCGTAGCGAATAGCGGCCCCGGCAACCACGAAGCGTTGCAGCATGGCTTTTTTCGCTTCAGTATCAGAGCACTCTATATAACGGCCCGCACTATCATCCGTGAATAAGCCGTTGCGCAGATAGTCAGAGAGTTCTTCTATTCCCGCATCCGCCATTTTTACAATCAGGTGATGGGGGTAATCGGCGCGCATTTTTAGCAGTGATTTTGGCAAATGCTCTGGCATCAGCCGGCTGCAGTAATACAAAAATTTGTCTGGGATATCGTCGGGCAACCACGTCTGCCTATCCAGTAGCGCCGCCACTTTATTTTTCAGTGAAAACAGCTTGGGCATTTTTGCGGTGCCGAGCTTTTCGATGGCTAAGAAACTGTCTTTACCGTATTTGTGCGCAATATCAAAGGCAATCTCATGTACATATTCTGCCGACACCGGCAGGTTTTTGAAGTTACTGAGGATGTCGCGGCGCAATTTAGTTAACAGTGCCGGATCGCTGACGCCTATATAGAAAGTTTTGTTTTGTTGAGGCTGTTCAAAAGTATCAGAGCGCACCGCAAAAATAGCTAATTTACCGGCGCAGCCACTGGCTTCGTACAGACGGCGTTGATCGGCATTAAATCGGGCCGGAGTATCTGCATTCACATCTCTCACCCGCTGTTCGTAATCTGTATCGGAGGCGAGTTTATCCAGTTGTTTCACGGCATCTGCAGAAAAGTTATGGCGCTGTAAATTTTCTAGAATCTGCTCGGGCTCATCTCCGAGCTCAATACCTAAGTGATTGACTAACTGTAGCTTTCCCTGTGTGTCAACCTGGGCATACAGCGATAGTTCAGTGTAGGCGGGGCCGCGTTTAATTAGCGATCCGCCAGAATTATTGGCAATACCGCCGATTACGCTGGCGCCAATACAAGATGAACCTATGACTGAATGCGGCTCTTTACCGAGTGGTTTAAGGGCGTCTTCCAGCTGAAACAAAGTAGTGCCGGGAAAGCTAACCACTTGTCTGGCGTCATCGAGCAGTAAAAATTGATTCAGCTTTAAGGTCTGGATGATAACTACCGGGCGGTCGTAATCGCTGCCTGAGGGAGTAGAGCCTTCGGTCAGGCCGGTATTGGCGGCCTGCATAATGATAATCACATCGGCGCTGACACAAATCTGCAGTACTCGCCAAAGGGTTAGTAAATCGCTGGGAAAGACTACGGCTATGGCATCACCGCCACCGGATCTGAACCCCTGCCGATAGTGTAAGGTATCACAACTGGATGTTAACACTTGTCTTTTGCCGGCAGCGTTTTTCAGTGCAGTGATGGTGTGTTGATTGTTCATAAACTCAGTTGTCTCAAAGGCCCGTGTGTTTGTATCGGGACATATTTATTTTTTGGAACTGGTGCGTCGCAGGGATCGCTCCAGCCTGGTATTTTCTTTGCCCTGTTCTAACAGCGCTTCTTCGACTGAGGCAAAGTGCGCGTGAGAGGCACTCTGGGCTTTTTCCGGGTCACCCTCAAAGATCGCCTGCATCAGTAGTTTGTGCTGGGCATGGATGCTGGCCCTAGTGTTCTGCTGCGGATAAATCTCATTTAAATTCTCTTTTATATGCTGTTTCAGTAAATCAAATAATGCGCGCATCATGTGTAGCAACACCATGTTGTGGGCGGCTTCGGCGATGGCCAAGTGAAACTCAACATCGGCCACAACTTCATTTGCGAAATCTTTTTTGTCGTGAAACCCCTGCAGTTCGCTGTGCCTGGCGCGGATATTTTCCCTGTCTACTTCTGTACTGCGCAACGCTGCATAATAGGCACACAAGCCTTCAAGAGCGTGGCGAAATTCCAATAAGTCGTACTGTGCCTCTGGGTGGTTGGCTAGCAACTCCAACAGCGGATCGGAGAAACCTCTGCCCAAGCGCTCTGCAACATAGTTTCCTCCACCCTGGCGGCTCTCAATTACTCCTTTGGCCGCAAGCTTTTGAATCGCCTCGCGCAGCGAGGGCCTAGAGACATCAAACTGTTTGGCTAAGTCTCTTTCAGAAGGCAATCTTTGCCCCGGCTTTAATGTGCCTTCAACTATCATCGTCTCTAGCTGAGCCATTATCACATCAGAAATTTTCGGCGGTTTAACTCTTTGATACATATTAAAAAATTCTCCAGAGCAGCTGGTGTTAGGATTTTCTGCTACCGCTCTATGTCAATTTTCTAATCATAGCACTTGCACTTGTTTCTACCTATTCTCAAAACCCGTTGCAGCGATAGTAAAATAAGCAACTACTTCTCGATAAATAACTTCCAAATTCACTTTTATACTGATCAAAAAATCTATTTTCGGTGAATTTTACAAAGCTTGTAGTCAATCACTTTGAAAGTACAAATCGGAAAAATTCTTGACAAACTGAAGTACGAAAACATAAAGTATGTTGAATATTTTATATATTGGTAAGACCAATTTACCTAATTATAAAGATTTTATACTAAAAAACAACTTAGCTCATAGCGCTAAGGCTGCAGGCGAAAAAGATTCACTCAGAAGATCCGAACTTATTCGCATGTTTCTCGGCTATAGTTGTATGATGGCGAATATTGATTGCGCCAAATGGCTTAATTTAGTAGTAAAAACAAATAGTAACTGTGCATATTCCGAAATATCAGCGACATCGATCCGGGGTGATTTGCACTGCATAATTAGGAGCAAAAGCATGGCCAGTATTGTCGAGATCGCCGATCTTAAAAGAATAGCAAAGAGAAAAGTACCCAAATTATTCTTTGACTACGCGGACTCAGGTTCATGGACAGAAGG
>MAAC01010629.1_pt1 | contig 29850 bp, 24 predicted proteins | sample 1115981 | NCBI WGS metagenome assembly MAAC01 (sample SAMN04961126, study PRJNA320927) | seawater metagenome | isolation source: sample BD02T64 sea water enriched with oil for 64 days | place: USA:Gulf of Mexico | collected 2013-07-27 | reverse complement strand
GCTGCCATTTAAATGCGGTCTGGGCGCACGATTAGGCAATGGCAGCCAATATATGTCTTGGATACACATTGAAGATATGGTGCGCGCCTTAATCTATTTAATCGATGATCACAAAGCTACGGATACAGGGCAAAGCAGACCTGTTGGTATATACAACTTAACCAGCCCAAGCCCTGTGACGAACCATGCTTTCACTAAAATCTTAGCTAAGCAGCTAGGGCGCCCTGCCTTTCTGATAGCACCTGCTCCCGTTTTGCGGCTGCTTTTAGGCGAAATGGCCAGACTATTAATCACCGGACAGAGAGTAAAACCGGAGAAATTGTTAACTGAAGGCTTTAGCTTTCACTATTCAACCTTAGATCTGGCGCTAATAAACGTACTGCGCTAAGGAGTAAAATATACTGACAAGTCCAACAGTCAACGCGTGAGGTAAAAAATGAATACTATAATGATCGAGATTCCCCCTCAGTTAAGGCACTTCACCAATGAAGTTACCGAGGAGGAATTAACCGCTGTTAATGTCGGTGAGGCACTGCTGCTGCTATGCCAAAAATATCCTGATCTCAGCTCACACTTAGTGGATGAAAACAAAGATTTGCCCAGTTTTGTTACCTTGTTGATCGATAACGTCGATATTAAAAAAATGGAAGGGCTAAATACCTTACTACAGGAAGACAACGTACTTAGAATTGAGATGCCGATCGCCTTTTAAACCTAAATTGAGTTTGTCCACACCTTGCAAGGAGACTGCAATGAAGCCAAGGCTCACCCACATTGCCCTGCACGTAGAGAAACTGGAAGAGTGTGTGCAGTTTTACCAACAATACTGCCAGCTGCAAGTGATTCACCGCCGCCAGAGTCGTCACACCGAAGTCATTTGGATGGCCGAGTGTGGTCGAGAGCAAGAGTTTGTCTTAGTCTTGTTAAAAGGTGGTAGAGAGCAGCACCCCAGAGCCGATGATTTCAGCCACTTAGGCTTTGCCGTAGAAAGCAAACACGCTGTAGATGCCATCGCCGAAGAAGCCCGGCAGCAAGGTCAACTGGTATGGCCGGCAGTACAAGAAAGCTTTCCCGTGGGCTACTACTGCGGCCTGAAAGATCCCAACGGCAATTACGTGGAATTTAGTTACGGTCAGCCGCTGGGGCCTGGGGCGGAGGAAGTGCTGGGGGATGAGGTGTGAGGTGTGAGGTGTGAGGTGTGAGGTGTGAGGCGTGAGGCGTGAGGTTTCAGTCGTCAGTCGTCAGTCGTCAGTCGTCAGTCGTCAGTCGTCAGTCGTCAGTCGTCAGAATATAATGTTAAAAGCCGGTCTTTTACGACAGATAAAGAGCACCAGATGAAATACAAACACTGATGGACTTATCTGATAATGCTTCAAAACCCAGGAGCCTCACTGGTCCTGGGTGCACTTTAGCAGCTTAGAGTGTTAGTCACTTTTTTCACCCCATGCTCGCCACTCCTATGCGATTCCAGGCATTAATAGTCGCCACTAACATAATCAACTGCGCCACTTGGTCTTGATCAAAGACCTCTGCCGCTTGTTCATAGACTGCACTTGGCAGTCCATCAACAGACACATGTGTCAGTGATTCAGTCAGTTGTAGAGCCGCTTGCTCTTGCACAGAGAACAAATCACTGTGTTGCCAAGTGCCAATTACTGCCAGCTTCTGTTTACTAATGCCTAACTTTAGCGCCGCCTCGCTATGCATAGTCAAACAGTACTGACAGCCATTTATACTGGATGCACTAACCCGCACCAGCTCTTGTAAGCTGGGATCTAAATTGCACTTTGCTAAATACTTTTCCAGCCCAAACATAGCGTCGTAGGCTTGTGGTTGACGTTGTTGAATGTTTACTCGGGACATTTTTTATACCTCAGAAATTTATATAACTTGCAACGACCGTCACTATAGCCAATAGTTACTGATGAAAAAATCGCTATAATCTCATAATACAATTGCAAATATGGCAATAATCAATGATTAAGACTCAAGTACAAGAACTGGAAATATTTATTGCGGTAGTTAAACATCGCAGCTTTTCCAAGGCGGCACAGGAACTGATGATTGCCGCGTCTGCAATAAGCCGTAGCATTCAAAAGTTAGAGTTCAAATTACAAGTCACTCTGTTTAACCGCACGACCCGCAAGATAAATTTAACCTGGGAAGGTGAGCTGCTACTGGGGCAGGCAACGCAGATTATTGAGCAGCTTGCCAAGGTTGAAAACCAGCTTACTAAGGCGCAATTACAACCCGCGGGAGTCATTAAGCTGGATGCGGCCAGCCCTTTTACCTTGCACGCAATTTCACCCATAATTTGCGGTTTCCAACAGCTATTTCCAAAGATCAAAATCATACTCAGTTCCAGCGAAGACAATATCGATTTGATTGAGCGAAACGTCGATCTGGCGATCCGCATCGGCGAGCTGTCAAACTCTGGATTAAAGGCTAGGAAACTGGGCAATAGCTACCGCAAGCTCTACGCCTCGCCAACCTATTTACAACAACATACTGCAATACGCAAAGTGAGTGACTTAGCTAGCCACAGTTGCTTAGGGTTTGCTAAAGCAGAAAAATTAAATAGCTGGCCGCTGCTGGACAATGATGGCCACTGGGTAAAAATCCAGCCGCAGCTACTTGCCGATAGCGGAGAGACTTTAAAACAACTCGCGGTGCAACACTGCGGCATCGTCTGTATTTCATCATTTACAGTCAAGCAAGAGTTGGAATCAGGGAAGTTGGTTGCCATTTTGGAGCGGGAAACCCAGCAAGTTGCAGTCCCTATTTATGCCGTTTTTTATGCAGATAACGAAGTGAGCTTACGGATAAGGTGCTTTTTAGACTACATGCTTGAACATATAGATTTGGGGGAACAGTAGTGAGTTGGAAGTTGGAAGTTGGAAGTTGGAAGTTGGAAGTTGGAAGTTGGAAGTTGGAAGTTGGAAGTTGGAAGTTGGTCATTAACCGCTTTAGAGCCCGCTGGTCAAATAAAGCTTGTTGACCACTCCACTGGCAGATTTTGCTGTAAAACTATTCCCAATGAAATTGAGCCGTGGGTATATTGTAGGGTACAAAGAAATTATCTAACATTATTTGTCGCAATGTACCGGTGCTTTTTATCTCGGCCATCGCCGCTTCCAATTTATCCAACTTGCCAAAGTGCTGCGATTTTTTCGAGACTCCTACGTATCTTGGACTTTGATCTTTATAAAAAAAATCAGCTTTCTTTATTTTATCCCGTAACTTTAGTTGATGGATTAGAAATTCCCCCTGATCTTCAGCTATTACAATCAGATCAATTTTGTAACGTATTAGCTTAGCAAAGTTTTGTTTGTTATTTGGCGCCAGTATTTTCTTCAGTGAATTGTCCAGGTCAAATCGGGGAAAATATTTAGCACCAATCTTCGTCCCAATGCTGAGAGCACCGTAAAGGTCTTCATATTTATTGGGCGAGAAACGACTATTTCTCAGTGTGTAAAAGACTTTAGCGGAGCTAGACCTGTAGGCTGTGTTTAAAAATTGTATATATTGCTGACGCTCAAAAGTATCTTTAACACCAATAATAATATCAGCATGCCCTACTTCCATCATAAATAAACAGCGTTTTAGCGAGCACAACTCAAACTTAGCCCGCATATTTAGGCGCTTGGCGATCTCTCTCGCCAGGGCAGCGTAGGCCCCTTTAAACTGCTTATTCTCTACAATTTTCCACGGTCGCAACTCGCTAAAGGCAATCACTAATCTTTCTTCACTGGCGTAGCTCGTAGAAGCCGGGCCCACTAATAATAAAACCAGGACCAATGTCAGAAACTTTGGTTGGCTAAACATACATTTTCCTTTATCTACCTGTCCAAAGAATACAACCTAGTGTATCCCTGTTGATAATTATAAAATTGAAGATGATAAATAACTCTAAGAGATTTGCCTGTTTAACCTCGGGCGTAACCAGTGACTTTGGTGAGAAACACGAGCCTATAACTGAGGCCAAGTGTCAAGAGTCAGCGCCTAAAGCACACAAAAGGCACGAGGTGACAGCCTTGAGCTCATAAAAAGGCGTGAGGATACAGTAACGGGACTGTAAGCTAAGCGTAAATTAGTCTTAGCTAATTATAATCTCGCTTAGCCTGACAATAGAGCTGTAGCAACAGCTGTAACATTGTTACGGTTTTAAAAAAGCCGCTGTATTTACTATCTGCTCGCGTTCAGAAAAACTGCAAATTTCTGCTGACAATGCGCCGCTGTGACCGCTGCACAAGATCTCGGCCAATACGTTCTGCATCCCGGCGATGGCGGCCCGCTGCAAGTCAGATGGGATAATAATCAGCTGGTATCCCATCTGCTGCAGATCTTTGGTACTGACCAGCGGTGTTTTACCGCTGTGGAACATATTGATCAACTTGGGCCCTGGTACTTGCGTCGCTATTTGCTCTATCTGCGCTAAGCTTTCAGGCGCTTCAACGAAAATCATATCGGCGCCGCTGTCGACATATGCTCTGGCTCTGTCTATTGCATCCGCAAAGCCACTGACCGCGATGGCATCAGTGCGGCCAATCACTAACATGTCTGCTGCGTATTTTTTGGCCACTGCAATTTTTTTGCACATGTCATCCCTGCTCACCAGTGACTTACCCTCTAAATGGCCACAGCGTTTGGGGAATTGTTGGTCCTCTAAGTGCAGTGCGCTCACCCCCGCCTGTGCGAACAGTTGCACTGTGCGCTTAACGTTTATCAGCTCACCAAAACCCGTATCGGCATCCGCGATTACCGGCAAAGTGGTTGCCGCGACAATCTGCCTTATTCGCTCGACCACTTCAATCAGTGATAACAGCCCAATATCTGGCACCCCTGTACTACGGGCAATAGCTCCACCACTGGCATACACAGCACTAAATCCTGCATCCTCGACTAACCTGGTGCTTATGCCATCAAATACTCCCGGGGCGGTCACTATGCCCTGCTGTTCAATCAACTGTATTAATCTATTTTTCATCATCACTCCTGGACTTCAGTTGCTTTATTGCGCACTGATCTTATACTGAACAAAGATGTCTTTCTTACTATGAAATGACAATTTATATCGAGACAAGGACATTCGACAATGCAGCAGCAAAAGCCCTGGCAGCAATTCCAGCCCAGGCTGGGTATCTATAAACATCTGCCTATGCCTGTGTATATGAAGGCTAAGGATCTGCCGCAGTATGGCGAAGTAGTACTGCACAGCCACGATTGGGAGCAACTGATCTTTGCCCTGTCTGGCTTATTAGAAGTCACCAGCAGTAAAGGGCAACATTTAATCCCCAGCGGCCAGGCAATTTGGATTCCCGCCAACCACAGCCACAGTATCGCCACTGTTACTGGTGCCAAGCTGCGCAGTGTGCATTTAGAAAAAAACCCGATTAGACAATTCGTGCAGCAGATAACAGTATTGAAAGTGGACCCCCTCACCCGCCTGCTAATCGCCAAAGCCAGTGATTTTTTTACCGATCACGATGCCAAAAGCCCTCGCAGTAAAGCACTGGCGTTCAGCCAGCAGCAGCTGCGCTTACTGGATGTGTTGATTGATCAAATTGGCGGACTACAAACCCAATCTTTGTCATTGCCATTAGCGGATGACCGGCTATTACTGCCTATATTGCAAGCTCTGCAGCAGCGGCCCGAACGTAAAACAACCTTGGTTCAGTGGGGCGAAATTTTAGGGGCGAGCAGTAAGACAATCGCCAGGCGCTTTGAAGCTAAACTGGGAATGAGTTACAGCCGCTGGCGTGAACAATTGATTTTGCACCGTGCGATTCAGGGGCTCAGTGAAAACCGCTCGGTCACCGACGTGGCACTGTCGTTAGGCTATGAATCACTGCCGGCATTTATCCATATGTTCAAGAAGCAGATGGGGATAACTCCGGGGAAATTTATAAGCGGAGAATAAGTCAGCGGGGGCAATTTTTTGCTGTGGATGGTTTAATAAGCAACTTATGCGCACATAACCGCCAGGTCACTTTCTCGATTTCTTTTAAAGAGTCGCTGACTGTTGAGTCAATATATAGTAATAAAGTTCAAGCACTTTGGCTGCTGCTAAACTATTATAATTAGCAGCAGTTTGGCGCTCGTTTAGCATCGATAAGCATATCTAAAAACGACATTTTTTAGCCTTTTTAAAAAGCTTTACAGAAGTTTGATCTTTAGTAAAAAAAATGCATAATTAGCGCCTAATTGGCAACGCGATTGCTTAATGTATTTTCTATCCTTTAAAAGCAATTCACCCGTTACACAGCACCTAATTACTTAAATTTACTGAAATAAATCTATGCACAAGCAACTTCCAACAAATGCAGTCTCAGAGACAAAAGCCCCCTGGAGCGTCGCCGACAGTGAAAAACTGTACGGGGTAAATCACTGGGGCTCTGGTTACTTTAACATTTCCGATAAGGGTGAAGTACAAGTCAGTGTGCAACATCAGGAGTGTTCTACTTCAGTTTCACTGTTGGAAATTATCCAGGGGATGAAAGAGCGCGGCATGCAAATGCCAGCCATATTGCGCATTGAAAACGTTTTAGACCAGAGGATAAAAGAGCTCAACGAGGCCTTTATCCGTGCTATTGCAAACGTTGATTACCGCGGAGACTACCGCGGGGTGTTTCCGATCAAGGTAAACCAACAGTGCCATGTTATCGAGGAAATCGCCGACTTTGGCCGGCGCTTTAACCACGGCTTGGAAGCGGGCAGTAAGGCCGAGCTCATTATCGCCCTGTCACAGCTTCGCGATAACAACAGCTTAATTGTCTGTAACGGCTACAAAGACGCTGAGTTTGTCGACTTAGGTCTGTATGCCAGACAGCTGGGAATTAACTGTTTTTTTGTTTTAGAGACCCCCGCCGAGTTACCAATAATTCTGCAGCGCTCTAAAGCGTTAGGCATTAAACCGCTAATAGGTGCACGGATTAAATCTTCGGTGATTGTCGACGGCCACTGGAATGAAGACAGCGGCGACAGATCTATCTTTGGACTTTCGACTACTGCCCTTTTAGATGTTGTAGAGCAGTTAAAAGATGCACAAATGCTCGATTGCCTACAGTTATTACACTGTCACTTAGGTTCACAAATCCCCAATATCCGCAACATCCGTAGCGGGGTGCAGGAAGCTTGTCGCTTTTATGCGGGCCTGATCGCCGAGGGTGCGCCTATGGGCTACCTGGATCTAGGCGGTGGTTTGGCCGTTGATTACGAGGGGGCGAGAACCAACAGCACCCACAGTATGAATTATCGACTAGATGAATACTGCGTCAATATCGTCGAGGCCATCGTAGAGAGCTTAGATCCACTGCAAATAGAGCACCCGACTATTGTCACAGAGTCTGGCCGGGCGACCGTCGCCTACTCGTCACTGCTGCTGTTTAACGTATTGGATGTACGCAACCATGACCCACAACCTCTACCCCAGACACTAGAGGAGACTGATCACGAGACCTTACGTAATTTATTTGCAGTGAACCTGGCGGTCAATGAGCGTAATTTTCAGGAGTGTTACAACGATGCCTTGTACTATCGCGACGAGATAAGAGAGTTGTTCCGCCGCGGACAGGTGGGGCTGCGCGACAGAGCATTGGCCGATAATATCACCTTAGCGGTACTGGATAAGATTGCGAAAATTTTAAAAACTATCCAGCGGGTGCCTCCTGAGCTGGAGAACTTGCCGGAATTACTCTGTGATATTTACTACGGTAACTTCAGTTTATTCCAATCGCTACCAGACATTTGGGCAATAGACCAAGTATTCCCGGTGATGCCGATACACCGCTTGGATGAGCAGCCGACCCGCGAGGCTATTATCGCCGACATTACCTGCGACTGCGATGGTAAAATTGACCGTTTTATCTCCCCGCAGGGTATCCGTAATACTTTGCCGCTGCACAGCTTAAATCAAGACCAGGAATACTATATCGGGGTATTTTTAGTCGGAGCCTATCAGGAGACGCTGGGGGATTTGCACAATTTGTTTGGCGATACCAACGTGGTTAGCGTAAAAGTTAACGAGGATGGTAGCTATGATTTCGTGCGCGAGTTTCACGGTGACAGCATCTCCGATGTGCTTAGTTATGTAGAATACGAACCCAAACAAATGCTGGAGCAATTTCGCCGCCGCGCCGAACAGGGAGTGCGTGATAAAACCATCAGTGCTTCACAGCGACAAAAGATGCTGGCTGCTTTTAAAGATAGTCTGCAGGGCTACACCTATTTCGAGCGCGAAGATAACGATTAGCCACTGACAACAGCTCAGCCAAAATAACTAATAATTAAGCAGCGCTAATAGAGTGCTGCTAAAATGCATAAAAATTTAATGGAAGATACAAGTATGTCCAAAGTAATCATTATCGGCGCCGGTGGCGTCGGCGGCGTTGTGGTACAAAAATGCGCCCAAGTAGCAGATATCTTCAGTGATATTTTACTGGCGAGTCGCACAGAATCTAAATGTGTGGCGATCGCCGCCGCGGTCAAGGAAAGAACTGGCCAAGTGATTCGCACCGCCCAGGTGGATGCCGACAACGTACCTGAACTCGTGGCGCTGTTAAAAGCAGAGCAACCACAATTAGTCATCAACGTGGCCCTACCCTACCAGGATCTGACCATTATGGATGCCTGCCTGGAAGCAGGCGTCCACTACATGGACACAGCCAACTACGAGCCAAAAGAGACGGCTAAATTTGAATACAAATGGCAGTGGGCCTACCAGGAAAAATTCCAAAAAGCTGGACTTACCGCGCTACTTGGCAGTGGCTTCGACCCTGGTGCGACTAACGTATTCACTGCATACCTGGCCAAGCACTATTTCGATGAGATTCACGAGCTAGACATCATCGACGTCAACGGTGGCGATCACGGATACCCTTTCGCCACCAACTTCAATCCTGAGATCAACATTCGCGAAGTCACGGCAGATTGTCGTCACTGGGAAAACGGCGAGTTTGTGACGACCGATCCGATGTCGAAAAAAGCCAGCTTTACCTGTCCGGAAGATGTCGGCACTTACAATATCTACCGCATGTATCACGAAGAGCTCGAATCGCTGACAAAGCACTACCCAAGCATTAAGCGCGCCCAGTTCTGGATGAGTTTTGGCGATAGCTACCTCAAGCACTTAGAAGTTCTGGGTAATGTCGGCATGTTGGGCATCGAGCCAATTGACTACCAGGGTCAGCAGATCGTACCTATTCAATTACTGGCGAAAATGCTGCCCGATCCCTCCTCATTGGGGCCGCGTACTATCGGTCGCACTTGCATCGGCGTTGTAGTACGCGGGATTAAAGACGGCGTGGAGAAAGTGGTTTACCTGTACAACACATGCGATCATCAGGCTTGCTACAAAGAAGTGGGCTCTCAGGCTATCTCCTACACAACTGGAGTGCCCGCTATGATAGGCGCCAAGCAGATGTTAGAGGGCAACTGGATTAAACCGGGGGTCTGGAACATCGAACAATTCGATCCCGATGGCTTTATGGATGACATGAATAAACACGGCCTGCCGTGGAAAGTAATTGAGTTGGACCATTTCAATTTAGACGCTTAATCCGCGGTCTTTGCAGCACCACTGATGTCCTCAGTGGTGCTGAACTCACTGTCCTGTTTAACTGCTAACGACCTTTGATACTATGCAATTTACCGACTTTTCTAAGCTGGATTTACAGCGACTGCCCTCCCCTTGTTTTGTAGTTGATCAAGTTGCCATCGAGCGTAATTTAAAAATTCTCCAGCGTGTCGGGGATGCCAGCGGTGCCAAAGTGCTAGCGGCACTGAAAGCTTTTTCGATGTGGCAACTAGGTCCGCTAACCGCCAGCTATTTGGACGGCATATGCGCCAGTGGTCTGCACGAGGCACTACTGGGAAAAGACGAGTATCATGCCCAGGGGCGCGCTAACGAAGTGCATGTATACAGCGCTGCTTTTAGTGACGCTGATGTAGCTGAACTATTAACCTTTGCCGATCACATAGTCTTTAATAGCATCGGCCAGTGGCAGCGTTTTCAAACCATCATTCAGGCAGCTAAGGCCGAGCGCCCTCAATTAGCATTCGGACTGCGCATTAACCCTGAGCACTCCGAGGGCAGTGTCGCTATTTACGATCCATGTGCGCCTGGATCACGTTTAGGCATTCGCCTCGAGGATCTGCGCGGACAAGATTTAACCGGTATTAGCGGACTGCATTTTCACACTTTATGTGAGCAGGGCTTTGCTGAATTGGACAGGACTTTAACAGCTGTCGAAGAAAAGTTTGGCCATTTACTTGAACAGATGCAGTGGATTAATTTTGGCGGCGGCCACCACATAACTGCCCCCGACTACGATGTGGCAGGCTTAATAGCCAGAATCATAGCTTTTGCAGAAAAATATAGCGTACAAGTTTATATAGAACCCGGTGAGGCAGTGGCAATAGGCACTGGTGTGCTCTGCGCCCAAGTACTAGATATTATAGAAAGCGATGGCCAACAGGCGCTGTTAGACACCTCGGCCACTTGCCATATGCCGGACACATTGGAAATGCCCTACCGCCCGGATATCATGGGTGCCAAAGAGGTCGATCAGTTCCCGTACAATTACCGTCTCGGCGGCCTAACTTGCCTGGCAGGTGATATCATCAACGACTACAGCTTTGCTCAGCCATTGACCATTGGACAACGTTTAATCTTTGAAGATATGTCACATTACACTATGGTCAAAACCAGCACCTTTAACGGCACTAAGTTACCGGCAATAGCGCTGTGGAACTCGCTAACCGATGAATTAAAAGTGATCAAAGAATTTGGCTATGAAGACTTTAAACAGCGCCTTTCCTAAGCGCCACCAGCCGATTAAGTAGCTAGAAAATATAAACCAGCGATACAGAGAATAGACATGACTTACAGTAGCGATGACTACCCGATCTTTTTGGGCTCAGAAATTGAGCAACCAGTAGCAGATAAGGCCGCTTTTCAGATACTGCCAGTACCCTACGAGAAGACTGTCTCCTACGGTGGAGGAACCGCTAAAGGCCCCTCGGCAATTTTGAAAGCTTCCTGGCAGTTAGAGGAGTGGGATGGCAAGAGCAAGCCCTGCGATTCTGGTATTTACACTTGCCCGCCAGTAGATTGCAGTGTCAGCCCGGCTCAGGTGATAGATAACATCGCCGCGGCCACCGCCAAAATCGTTGCCGATGGCGCCATGCCAATAGTCTTTGGCGGTGAGCACACTGTTACATATGGGGTTGCCAAAGGTCTGCGTGACGCGGGTTACGATGATTTTGGCATAGTGCAAATTGATGCGCACGCCGATCTGCGTGAAGCTTACGAAGGCGATGAGTTAAGTCACGCCTCGGTGATGAAACGGGTGGTGGATTTGGGTATTCCACTCTACCAATTGGGGATTCGGGCTTTCTGCGAAGAGGAAATGCAGATCCGACAACAGCACGGAGTATATTTTCAGGACGCCGATGAGATTGTGCCGACTAATATCCAGGAGATCCAACTGCCGGATGACTTCCCGGAAAAAGTATTTTTTACTTTAGATATCGATGGAATGGACCCCTCAGTATTCCCCTCAACAGGTACGCCGGTTCCCGGCGGTTTAGGTTGGTATCAAACCTTAAACTTGTTCGAATCTGTGGCTAAGCAGCGCACTATAATTGGTTTTGATATTATGGAATTTGCGCCTATTCAGGGGTTCCACGCCTATGATTTCGCAGCGGCACTGTTAACCTATAAGATGATGGGGATTGTTGAGAGGAATCGCTGATTCCTCGAAGTTGGAAGTTGGAAGTTGGAAGTTGGAAGTTGGAAGTTGGAAGTTGGAAGTTGGAATAATATCTTCTTGATTAAATAGTTACAAAGGATTGAAGCTATAAAACTCAGGTAGTTTTCAAGCTGTAATGCAAACTTGGCTTGATCCTAACTTACGACTGTTACTGATTGTTTTTACTTGCGACTCACTACTTACGTCTTGCTACTGATTTTGTTCAGGATCGCCTGTATTTTTAGCGGATCAGTTTGACGGGCATTAGCACTGGCAAACCCAAAGGCCAATGCACTTTTTGATACTGCAACAGCACTGCTGCAAGAGCTGTGTAAAGCGTTGATACTGGTCGATTGAATCAGCTGCGTTACATTTTCGGCACTCACCCCGGCCCCTGCCATAATTTCAATGCGTCCATCGCCATACTGCTGCATCTTACGAAGTTGTGCCAGCCCCTGCATTGCCCGCAAGGCACCACCGGATGTCAGTATCCTCTCAAAACCCAGCTCCACAGCCCAATCGATAGCCTGCAATGGGTCCACCAGCAAATCAACGACCCTGTGTAAAGTTTTTCCCATGCCCTCACTCGCCTGACACAGCTCAGCTAATAGCGCTGTATCTAACTGCCTTTGAGCAGTGGCAGCCCCAAGTACAACACCAGACAAGCCTAACTCCCGGGCGACTTGGATGTCTTTTAGCATCACAGATTTTTCACTGCGATCGTAGCAGAACTCTGTGCTTGCAGGCCGAATCATTACATAAACAGGGACGGGACTGTCGGCGGCGGCCCGCATTAAACCATAACTGGGGGTGAGGCCACCGAGCTCAAGAGCAGAGCAGAGTTCGATCCGATCGACTCGTGCATCGATACACAGTTTTAGTGCCTGAACATTGTCGATACAGACTTCAAGTGACGGTTTCATAATGTGGCTCTTAGTGGCAGTAGCACTGATAGTTTTGCGATAAAAGATAACACAATATTTAAAACTAAATTGCTTTTATATCTTTTTATATTCTCTGACTGTAACTGCCAACCTGGCACTGATAAAACAACTAATTCCCGCTTAGCTCATCGCCAGATAACCTCTTGTACCCGATCTCCGGTTGAAAAGACCAGTAGTTTTTGCGCATCAATATCAGTAATTAACATATCAACATCAGCAGGTAATTGGTAATTGCTAACTAATCTAGACTGCTGGTTGATCGCCAGCCCCACCCAGGTATTCCTGCCGCTATTCTTGGATGCATACATGGCAAAGTCCGCCAGTTTTAACTTGGCCTCCCAGTCTACATTCGGTTTGGTGTTGTACATGGCATAAAAGCCAATAGAACAAGTAAGCTTGAAAGGCTTCTCTGTGGGTCCAAAATCAAAACCCTCGACTGATTTTCTGATCCTTTCAACAATCCGGCAGCTCTGCGCTTGATTTGTCCCCTCACAGACCACTACAAATTCTTCTCCGCCGGTGCGAAATAATACATCCGAACCGCGGCAAACTTCGGTTAATAGCGCAGCGAACTGCTGCAATACTATGTCGCCTACGTGATGCCCCCACTTATCATTAATTTTTTTGAAATAGTCGATATCTAACATCAAAAAAGACCAATGTTTTGGTGTGCTCCACGTCTGTTGCCTGCCAAGAAATGACTCCATACAACGCCTGTTCTTTAGCTGGGTCAGTGCATCGGTATTACTGGCGTTCAGATACTCATTCTTTTCTTGCTCCAACAGCCCCCAACTTCTTTTAAGTTCATAGGCCATATTGACCAGAGAAGCAGATAAATGACCTAGCTCATCATTACTATTTAATAGTTTAATAGGAATGGAGCTCTGATCTCTGCCAAAGCGATATGTTTGACGTCGCAGCTGTATGATAGGATTGATAAGTACTTTTTTCAGAATAAAAAAGGTGATTACTGAAGAGAAGCTACCAAGCCCCAAAACGAACAGCAGGGCATATTCTATGGCTGTAATTGCCTCTTGATAAAATGGACGGGGCTGGATAAGGCTGATTGAGAGAAAGTGAGATGGGTTGTTAGCAAACTTTATCAGCCCATGCACTATTCTCTTATACTGAGAAATAAAGTGAACATCAGCCTCATGCAGATGGTTGTCGATTGACAGTTCAATGGGAAACTCCAGGTCTTGGGAATACCTTTTCACTAAATCTGCAGATAACATCTTGCCAAAAAAAAGATGGCCACGACTTTCTCCATCCCCCTGGCTAGTAACAATTTTTGACCCGGCAACCAGCACACTCCCCATATCACTATAAATTACTCCCTTTTCTCGCTCTTTCATCAGGGCGATGAAAGGGTGTTGCTCACTCCAGTTTCCTTGCTGCCAGAGCGCTGCCGTTGAAAATTTTTTTAGTTTTGGAGAGAATTGCTTCCAGATCACGTCGCCGTTTATCTTTACAATAAAGATGAAATCTATTTCCAGCTCAAACAGCGTTTTATCAATTAAATTTGATTTTTCATAGGCCTTATTGCGGTCTCTGACATAAGCATAGGTATCATCCCACTCTCCCCAATCCGTCGCCAAAATAGCCAGTAAATCCAATTCCTGATCTATTCTATGTACTACCCTGGATATATCTTTAAGGCCCTGCCTTGTTTCAATTTGTTCGACATGAGGAATAGCATAAAAATAGGAGGCGAGAGAAGTCCCAAATAGCAACACAAGCAAAATAACAAATTGCACAGTAATTAATTTTGCACTTATGTTCATAATTGCTTATCGCCTGAATCATCAAACAAAAAGTTCATTGTTGTGCGTAAACACTGGCAACTGTAAGCCACCAAAGAATTACTTCAGTTTGCATTATAGTGCAGCACAAAAATTAACTATGGAGCGGAATGAAAAATAAGTATAAAACCCACCAGCTTGCCCGCATATTGGCAACAGGCCTAATTTATCCTACTGGGCGACAATCATCGCAAATCGAGAGCATTAGCCATAGTTATTGAGTGAGTATTTTATTCTCTGAGCTCGTTTCTCTACGGCTCTGATAGATGTAGCGGCATCGTCAGAATAAACTGAGTTCCCTCCCCCAATTTACTTTCACATTTAATCGTACCGTTAAACTTCTGCGTGACTAAATTATAGACAATATGTAATCCTAAACCGGTTCCTCCATGGGCGCGGCGGGTAGTGAAAAAGGGATCAAAAACTCTCTCCAGATCTTGATCGCTCATTCCCTGGCCATTATCTGAGTAAACCAACAACAAGCTCTGATCACACTGTTGAATATCTATATGAATGTATTGGGCCCCCGTTTTCACAGCGGGTTCTGGAAAAGCGTGAATTATGCTGTTCATAACAAAGTTGCTGATGATTTGTGAAAAAGACCCAGCGTAGGCATCGATTTTCACCTCGGAATTACCGCTCAGCCGAATGTCAATTTCGGTCTTCTTAGTTCTTGGATGTAAAGTTCTCAGGACTTGTTCAACATAATCAAGCACAGGGAAGCACCGCGTATTTTCGCTGGCCTGATCAACGGCAACTTGTTTAAAACTGTCAATTAATTGTGAGGCACGATCCAGATTCGCCAACAGAATACCTGTCGCCTGTAGAGAATCGGTCAAAAAATTCTCCATATCGTCTTTGGTCAACTGCTGATTGAGGTATTTGACCTGAAATTTCTTAGTTTTATCGATTAGCGCAGAAGACGCCGTAACACTAATCCCCAACGGAGTATTGAGTTCATGAGCAACTCCTGCTACCAGTCTGCCCAAAAGAGCCATCTTTTCTGACTCAAATAATTGCTTTTGCGCTTCGTTCAACTTGCTGGTGCGCTGTTCAACCATCATTTCCAGGGTTGTCTGATACTTTTTCAATTCAGTATTACTGCTGTGCAAATGATCGGCTAAATTCTGCAGGTGGGCTTCATTCTCCTGCAGTACGCGAGACGATTTAGAAAGCTGAATATGCAAATTAATTCTCATTAGTAGTTCATGTTTGGAAAAAGGTTTAGTCAGATAGTCATTGGCACCAGATGAAAATCCAGCAATTAAATCCGTCGTCTGGCTTTTTGCCGTTACCAGTATGATAGGTAGTTCATTGGCGCTATATGTTTGCCGTAGTATCTGACAAACCTTAAAGCCGTTCATCTGCGGCATCATAACATCGAGAAGGATCAAATCCGCTGCCAATCCCTGCTCCATAAGCTCCAATGCTTGCGCCCCACTGGTCGCCTCTTTCACCCGATAGCGACACAGTGACAAGTGATTACCTATCACCCGAAGATTTATCGATTCGTCATCTACCACTAGTATGCAAAATTCTTGGTTTTCAGCGTTCATTGTGGAAATTGGCTCTACGATTGCACATGACTCTATTGTTTGTCCTGTTAAATCGCTCGACAGATCAACGCTAATATCCTCTTCTGCTTTCAGTATTTCAGCCGAGGGTAAAATATCACTCCCCGGTACCGCCAGTGGCAAAGTAAAATAAAATGTAGAGCCTTTACCAATAGTGGATTCTAACCAAACTTCTCCACCGTGCAGTTCAACCAACTGTTTAGTGATAGCGAGCCCCAAACCAGTGCCGCCATATTGTCTGTCGATAGAGCCGTCTGCCTGCTCAAAGGATTCAAAAATAGATGTTTGCTTATCGAGTTCAATACCAATACCGCTGTCTGCGACTGATAATTGCATTTTCCCTCCCATAACAACGGCGTCGATGGTAATCAGGCCCGCTTGAGTGAATTTAAGTGCGTTTCCCAGTAAGTTATGCAGAATCTGCTGCAGCCTGTTCTCGTCGGCGTTTACCCCGGGTAAGTCATCCTTCATAGCATTGCTCAATTGCAGATCTTTATGAGCCAGAAGTGTTTGTGACAACGTCAGCACTACATTGGTGACACTTTTCACATCGACAACTGTTCGCTGCAACTGCAAGGTATCGTAACGTAATTTGGAAAAGTCCAGTATGTCATTCACCAGAGAGGATAGACGTTTGCCACTGGAGACAATGATCGCCAAATTTTCTTGCTGAATTTTACTGAGTTTACCCGTCGCCCCATCTAGCATAGACTCCGCAATGCCAAATATGCCGTTAAGTGGAGTACGTAGTTCATGGGAAGTATTGGCGAGAAATGAATCTTTTAGCTGGTCCAGCTCTTTTAGCTCTTCAATCTTACTTTGCAGTTGGCTGTTTTTTTTCGCCAGCTCTAGAGACATCACATTAAAAGCAGAGGCTAGTTGGCCCAACTCGTTTTGTGAAACAACCTGGACTTTGTGTTGCAATTCCCCTGCAGAAACTTTCTCTACCCCTATCATCAACCGATTTAGCGGCAACATAACCAGTTTTCTGATCGCCAGGAAAATAGCGATACTTGCCAGCAGCGTCGAAAAAACCACCAGCAAACTCATTTGCACAAAAAGCCCTTTTGTCAGCTTTTCAAGTACTGAAATTGGGCTCAAAACCACGCTTTGTAGCCGATTTTCTGCACTGGGGTCAAACTCCAGAATCTGCCTTGCATAATAATAACCTTGGGTACTTGATGTCACTGTTTGATCTGCTTGCAACTCTCCCAGCGGTAGGGAAGTCGCCAGACTACTGACCAATATTTTATTACCCCTGGCAAGGGCAACATCAATACCGAGCTGGGCCTGATATGCCAATAACTTTTCTCTATCAATAATTTGCTCTAGTACCACCAGCATTGCCGCTACCCGCTGTGTTTCCCAGGTTTTTGGATTGGATACCGGCAACTGCAGCACAGCCCAAGTACGTATTATCGGAATACCGTCGTCAATCACAATTTTCGAATTACCTTGCTTCGATCTGGACAATTCTTTAAAGGATTGTGCACTAAACATTTGCTGAAAACCTACCGTTTCTTCTTCCTCAAAGCGTATTGCTTGATAAAAATCTGCAACCGTCAATTGATAGACAGAAGTGACATCAAAGAAATCTAAGGAGGGAGGCTGATAATCCTCTCTGCTGACGTAATAATAAAGCCGCTTGTCTGCGCGCCCTTTAGCCTTGAACTGTCCAACCCAAAGCCCTTGCTGATCCATGCGCAGGTTTAAGACTGGCTCTATGTCGACAATTTGGTTAAAGGGGGAGAGGTGATAAAAACTAATCGATGATAGTTGGTGCAAATTTTGTAATGGCTCCAGGGCCTGGATAATCTCAAGCTGGGCTTGCAGAGCATAAATTTTATCCGCTTCTTCTATAGGTTGTCCCTGTTGAGAATCATCACTGTAATAATAGGGGCCAAGGTTAGTCAACTGCTCCAAACGCTCAGACAGTAACCTACTTTTTTCAATCACATCGACACTTTTAACCGCATTTTGCTGCAATTGGTACATTTGACTGGAGTAAATTTTTGACATTCTCTGTAGTTCATCCAAAGTGATAGTCGCCAGGTTATTAAAACTGGTGACTCCAATCACTATCGACAAACCTGATGTTATGAAAATCATTATCAGCAATACTATAAAAATAATCTGCCGGCTGATCCCTATATAATTTGGTGCAGACTTCATACTGGCCCTCAGAGAACGCTGTTCTCAGCTATAGTCTCGGCATTTACATGGGCTCCTTCGTTACCTTATTTGTGCATAACTCAGTTTAATACCGACAAAAAGAACCCCGATGGTTTCTCCCTTATCATTGACCACCGGAGCAGCTACTTGAGCCGCAAAAGTGAAGGTACTCTTATCAAAACTAACCGGTGTTATTAATAGCTGACCGCGCCCACCATTAAAGGCAATAGCAAACTTTTCCTCATCCCCTTGCCAATAATCAGTGGTTACCGGGTAGGCCCCCACGTTGGCCCCCTGGTTATCAGTTACAAATGCTTCACTGTAAATTGCCCGGTTTCTAAGTACTGTAGACTTTAGCAGTACTCCTATCCTATTGCGCTGCAAGGATAATTTGAATGCAGAATTTGCTGGGCTGGCTAGCCATTGACTATCTCGCTGCTTAATTAGCGCCAGAGGTATTTCCAATTTGTTGTGCGCTTTAACGGCGTCAATAATGATTGGATTGGCTGCCAGGGCAACTACATCTTTGGCTTTATCCAACATCACTAACTGAACTTGCAGGTGATTATAAGTAGGCTCTGTTGCAGCAAGAGTCATACCTGTGCAGAAGAAACAAATAAATAATAGTGCTACTCGCATTTTATAACCCTCTAAAACTTTAGCGTCGACTGTTTATTGTTGCCATTGTTTAAGCAAATCTTCGTAGGACATAGTTTTAGGCTTTTGTCGCTCTCTGTGTGCCTTAGGTGCGCCCTGACGATTCAACCAATATGATCGCTCTCGCAACACATTGAGTTGCGGCGAGTACTTGACCAGTTTCATCTTGCTCATCTGCCGGTCCTGCGCCCTGGCTATCGCATCCATCGCCTCTTGAGGCGTTAGTTGACCTTTTATCGCCCTATCCAGATAAGGCCACCAGATGCGAGATAACAGGGGGTAGTGAGGTACATTTAGTCCGCTATCTGTCCAGCGTTTCTCCTCTCCCGAGGTGTAGAAATCAATCATCCCTCCCCAGTTTTGTTTATGCTTCTGAACATATTCAGACTCTAAGGTAGATTTGCGTATCGGTGTTCCGCCGATCAAAAACTTTTTTAAACTAACCGATTTGGAAACACAAAATTGCGCCCACAGCCAGGCAGCTGAACGCTTTTGTCCCCTGACACTTTTTGGAATAGTCCAGCTTCCAGCATCTTGATAGCCGACTTTCATTCCCTCTTCCCAGTAGCGTCCATGGGGCGTCGGTGCAACCCGCCAAACGGGTTTTCCCTGTGAATCAAGCATCTTGCTATCCGGGCGGGTGAAGTCATCGTCAGATAACCAGGTGATGTATTGGAAGATACGCTGCGCGATATCCCCCCTGGCAGCTTTAGGACCGGCATCAAACCATCGCCAATCCTTACTCTCGGGGGGTGCGTATTTTTCCAACCACTCAATGTATTTAGTTAACGCATACACAGCGGCAGGCCCGTTTGTCGCCCCACCACGCCTAACAGAAGACCCAACAGGGACTCTATTTTCTACCCGGATACCCCATTCATCCACCGGAATCCCATTGGGTAACCCCTTATCACCTACTCCGGCGATAGATAACCAGGAGTCGGTAAAGCGCCAACCCAGCGACGGTGATTTTTTCCCATAGTCCAAGTGCCCGTAAACTTTCTTGCCATCAATCAGGGTATTGGTAAAAAATTCAGCAATGTCTTCGTAAGCAGCCCAATTAAGGGGTACGCCTAGGTCATAGGCTCCCTCTACGCCGTATTTTTCGATGCTGTACAGACGAAATTTAGCTTTGATATCTGCCCTGCTGAACCAGTCATAGCGAAACCAATACAAATTGGCAAACTGCTGATCAGGCAATTGCAGCTGTGATCCATCGTAGTCCTGGCCAAACTCAAGGTTCAAAAAGTCTTTCAAATCCAGCCGCGGATTGGTATATGCTCTGCCTTCGTGGGCCATGTAGTCGGTTAAGTTAACAACCCCATTAGTACGTAAGTGAGTACCCACCAAGTCCGCATCATTGACATAAATATCATATCTATTCTTGCCGCTGCTCATTTGCCGCAACAGTGCTTCAACCACAGCCCCTTCACCAATAACTTTGTGTTCAACTTTAATACCGGTAATATCAAAAAAAGCTTGCGCCAGTACATCTCTCTCCCAGTGATGGGTCTTAATATCTTCGGCGACTGACTTAATAGTTTTCCCACGAAAATCTTTGCTAGCCTGTTTAAACCATTCTAATTCTTTTCTCATTTCGGCTTTTGACAGTACGGAAGGTTGCATCTTCTCTATCCAATATTCAATCTTCACATCGACAGCTTCAGCACGAACTAGCGGCACAAACATTAGCGATAAACAGATAAAGCATGTAACCGATAAAGCTATCAGTTTAAGGAATTGAGAAAAAACATAAGTCATAGTGGCACTCCTATGCACAAGTGACCACATAGGATTAGCTGGAACAAAATAAGACAACTACAGCAACAATGTGATCTTATTCATAATAAAACTATCTCATTTTGCAGAGAATCGGATTTCATCCTAGCTGTAGCTAGGATTTAGACGTAAAAGCAGCTGGGAAGTTGGAAGTTGGAAGTTGGAAGTATATTGTCATCAGAAGGCGCTAAAGCAGCTCTGATAAAACACTGTCATCGCTGCCAGGGCTTACTGGTTAGCAGCGCTTGCAGCTGCTGCAAAAACATCACTGTTCGCGCTGATCTGCCCCGGTAATCAGACCCCAGCAGCGCCACAATATTGGCGCTTGGCAATTCATAATCGGGCAGCAACAATTCTAATTTTCCACTGCGTAATTGCGCCGCCACATCCCATTCCGAGCGAACAATAATACCTTGCCCATCCAGCGCCCACTGTTTTACGACCCGCCCTTCATTGCAGATCAATGTCGGCTTGATTCTCACTGGTTCATCCGCCTTAGTGTGAGTATTCACAAACCTCCACATAGTCACATCTTCTGCATTCTCCTGAAGCGATATACAGCGGTGCTCAGTTAAATCTGCGGGAGTTCGCGGTCTGCCATATTCGGCTAAGTACTCAGGGGATGCGCAGATGAAACGCCGATTCGCCGCCAGCGGGACCATTTTTAGAGAAGAGTCCAGCAGCTCGCCAATGTAGATCATCAGATCCCAGGCGCTGCCTTTAGCGTAATTTGGACTGTCAGATAAGGTCAACTCGACTTTGATATTGGCATAGCGCTGCTGGAATTGCGCAATTAACGGAGCCACATAGTCATTGCCAAAACCTAGTGGTGCCAATACTTTTAGAGTACCAGATACATCACTGGCGCGACTAGCCAGTGACTCTTGCAAGTCTTGCATCTCGTCTAAAATTCCCCGTGCTCGCTCAGCCAATAACTCTCCTTCGTCGGTAAGTGTGGCGGCTCGCGCTCGGCGGTCAACCAATTTAATCCCCAGCTTTGCCTCTAGCGCTTGTAGGCGTTGGGTGACAGTCGGAGGGGTCACATTCAGTGCTCTGGCGGCTGCCGCTAGCGAGTTGTTAGCCGCTATTTGCATGAAAAACCGTAAGTCTTCGCTAGTCACCATTAAGATCAACCTTAATTATAAAGTTAGTTTTAGTTAATATTAATCTAATGAAAAAATTGCCACAATCTAAATACATCACTATTTGAGGATCTTTGTATGATCAACCCGCAGCTAACACTACCCCGTCAAACACTGGCAGACGTAGACACCCCTTTTCTGGCACTGGATATAGACAAAATGGATAAAAATGTCGCCAGACTCGCCAATAAGCTCAACGCATTGGGCGCAGCTATTCGCCCTCACCTTAAAACGGTCAAGTCGATCGATGCCAGCGAGCGTATATTGGCCAACAAGAGTGCAGGTGCCACGGTTTCGACCTTAAAAGAGGCCGAAGAGTTGGCCGCAGCTGGGTTTAACAACTTACTGTACGCCGTCGGCATCGATCCGAGTAAACTGCCAAGGGTGATGGCACTGCGCCGCCAGGGGGTTGATATCGCTATTCTTTTAGACAGCGAACATCAGGCCCAGGCAGTAATAGATGCTTGTACTGAAACTGATATCGACATCCCAGTTCTGATTGAAATTGATTGCGACGGCCACCGTGGCGGTATTCTCGCTGACGATCCTAAGCTGTTGCAAATTGCCGCAATCCTAGAGCCGCGCCAGCTATTGCGAGGCGTGTTAAATCATGCCGGAGAATCATACAGTTGCGACAGTCCCCAAGACTTAATCGCCTGTGCTGAAAACGAGCGGGCCACCGCTGTAGCCGCTGCTAAAAATCTGCGCAAGGCTGGCTTTAGTTGCCCAGTGGTCAGTATTGGCTCCTCCCCTACGGCACATTTTTCGGCAAACTTAAAAGGTGTTACAGAAGTGCGCGCCGGGGTGTATGTGTTCTTTGATTTGGTCATGGCCGGAATAGGTGTCTGCCAGATCGAAGACATCGCCTTAAGTGTTGTTACTACAGTGATCGGCCATCGAGAAGATAAAGGCTGGATCATGATAGATGCAGGCTGGATGGCGCTGTCCCGTGATCGCGGTACCGCCAGACAAAAAATTGACCAGGGCTATGGTCTGGTCTGCGACTTAGCAGGGGTACCGATACCCGGGCTGATAGTTGGGGATGTTAGCCAAGAGCACGGTCAAATTTCCCTGAGGACTGATAGTACTGCCCAACTGCCACAACTGAAGATAGGCACTAGGTTGCGCATCTTACCCAATCACGCCTGCGCCACCGGGGCACAGCACAGTCAATATCATGTATTTAGCGCTGCACAGAGCGAACAAAAAACAGATTCCGAAACTCAACAATTAGCAGTGCAAGCAGTTTGGCCACGTATTAAAGGATGGTAATCAATGAAATATATTTCTGAAAAAGTATCTGCAAAACTAATTTCCCATGAACTGGCATTTAAAGCGGTCAGTGACGCATTTATTGAAGCGGCGCAATCAGCCACTACATTCCCTGTGGTCAATGCCCATGGCAGCCATCCGCAGAACCGCTTTAGCATAAAATCGGCGGCCAACAGCGCAGTGGCGGGATTAAAAGTCGGCAGTTACTGGCCACACAATGCCCAGCGTGGCCTGCCCTGCCACTCATCCACCATCTTGTTAATAGACCAGCTCAGCGGGCAGTTAGGTGCGGTTATCCAGGCCAGTAAAGTCAATGCCTATCGCACCGCAGCTGCCGATGCTGTAGCTGCTGATCTGCTGGCGCGTGAAGATGCCAAGATACTAGCCATCTTTGGCACGGGACATCAGGCCTCTTATGAGTGTCGGGCCATCGCTAAAATCCGCAACTTGCAAATAGTTTATGTGGTAGGTCGGGACCCCGAGCGAGCTGCAGCTTTTACCCGGGCACTGATGGCTGATGGTATCGATGCCAGGGTAGCCAGCGCGCAAGAGGCCTGCGAAGCCGCCGATATCATCGTTACTGCCACCACCGCAACTGCGCCATTGTTTGAGTCCCAGTGGGTACAAGCTGGCACTCATGTAGCAAGTATGGGCTCTGATTCTGAAGGTAAACAGGAATTACCTGTAGCACTATTAGAAAATGCCGAACTTTTTTGTGATTTGAGTTCACAGTCTTCGCGTATCGGTGAGTTCCAGCACATCAAAAACTTAGTAGCCCAAGGGACTAAGAAGCTGACTATGATCGGCGATGTCTTACTGAATAACACTGTCGGCAGAACTTCAAATAGCCAAATCACTGTATTTGATAGCTCCGGTATTTCATTGCAAGATCTATCGATCGGCGGCTACCTTTTGCAAAAAGCCGATGCTGAGCAGTCTTTAGTCTTGCTCTGATATCGCCTGAGCATTAATAACGTCTTGGTAAACAGCCCCCTATACAGAACCAGGCTATGCATGGATTTTTTAATCGGAGTCTCGAGAAAAACCAGAGAAGTTCTGAAACGGGCTTTTCTCGAGTTCAAGGCTAAACATTACTTTAAAGGCCACAAAAAACAATCAGTTAAAAATATTGGCATTGATTTAGCGGGCTTTTGCAATAGTACAAAGCGGCAATACATAACTATTAGCGACATAATGATATTCTACAAAACAATCAATTTTTTAATTGGAATATGCATGCTAGCATCCAGCTATATTCCCTTATCATAGAGGGCCTGACACCAATGAAGCCACGCAGCCCCATCTAGCGAAGTATGCAACAGAGACACCGCCAATATATGCGAAAAATATTACTTATCAAAATGGGCGACACTTTCCCAGGCCTAAAAGCCTTGCAAGGGGATTTTGAAGACATGATCAGCAACTGTCTTTCAGACATTCATGTTGAGATCAGCGTCTATGACGCCAGGACCGACTTCCCTCAACCCCAACTAAGTGAGTTTCAAGGGGTGATAGTCACAGGTTCACACTCAATGGTCACTGCTTGTGAGCCCTGGAGTGAGGCGTTATTACCCTACATTTCAGAGATGCAGCTACAGCAAATCCCGGTCTTTGGCATCTGCTACGGACACCAGTTAATTGCCAAAGCCCTGGGCGGTGAAGTCGGCTTTCATCCTCTGGGGCCAGAACCTGGTACAGTGGACGTGTCTTTGACGGCAGCGGGAAAAGAAGATTCACTGTTGGGCCTAGCACCGACCGTGTTCCCGGTTAATGTCGCCCACTCACAAACCGTTACTAAACTCCCGCCAGGGGCTACTTTATTGGCGGCTAACAGTTTTGAGCCACACCAGGCATTTCGTCTCGGCAATATCTGGGCGGTGCAGTTTCATCCCGAGTTCACCCGTGAGATCACCCAATATTACATCGATGAAATTGCCGACGATATTCGAAAATTTTCTGGCGACCCGCAGAAGATCCGCAGTGCTTGTACAGACACAGCTGCCAGTCGCGAGCTATTAATCGCCTTTGTAGAACAAAGCTGTACTGTCGAGGCGGCGTGAGTAGCGAGTAGCTGGACTAAATTACAAAGCTGCAACTCCCCATGAAATCACCGCCGAAGCAATTTGCTAAATTGTCAAAGCAGAATGACAAGATGGACGCTCCCCTTAGCCGCTTCCTTTGCCAGAAAGCAGAGTTGTTTTCGACAATAAAGAAAGTACTCGCTGCAAGCCAATTTGTTTTAAGAGTTTAATAGAAACACTGTTAAAAAGGCTTGGGAGCTGCTAACAATCTAAAAACACAGCCATGCACTAACAACCAAAAAATTAGTCCGAATGTACAGCCTGCGCTTCCACGACCTTGTCACATATATATTCACCAATGGGAATCGCCGAGGTTGCCGCCGGTGAAGGCGCATTGCAAACATGTAAGCTTCTTGCGCTGCTGGCAAATAAAAAGTCATGCACTAGCGAGCCATCACTCATCACCGCCTGCGCTCTTATACCCGCAGGGTACACCGTCAAATCCGCTGTCTTTAGCTGTGGGCAATATTTTTGCACTAATTTTAAATAACCGGGCTTATACAGCGAATTTTTTGTCTCGATCAATCCGGTTTTAAAATTGTTTTTTAGCACTCGCCAAAAACCACTAAAGCAGAGCATTTGCCAGACATCCCTCAGAGAAAAATTAAATCGAGCATAGCCTTCGCGCTTCCAACCTTGTACTGCATTTGGCCCCACGGTGACACTGCCGTCAATCATTCGCGTCAAATGTACCCCCAAAAATGGCAGTTCAGGGTCTGGAATCGGATAGATCAAATGTTTAACTATTTTGTTGTGCTTAGCGGCTAACTGGTAGTACTCGCCACGAAAGGGAATAATTTGAAAGTCAGTGTTAATGCCGAGCATTTTAGTGATGCGATCAGCCATCAGACCAGAGCAGCTAATTAAAAAACGACCGCTAAAATTCACCTTCACCTTTGCATGGCGCACTTCAACCTCAACTTGCTCACTACTCTCTGTTACTGCAACTACACGATGTTCAAGACGGGCATCTCCCCCCAACTGACTGAAACATTCAGCCATCACTGCAGTAATCTGGCGGTAGTTAACAATTGCTGTATCTTTAACAAAAATCGCCGCTATCCCCGTTATATTGGGCTCTCGCTGTTTCAGCTGCTGTGCATCCAGTAGTTCAACGGCTATCTGGTTTTTCTGACACCGCTCAAAAAGTGCCTGCATACGTTCGACTTCTGTGGCGTTAGTGGCCACCAGTAATTTCCCGCAGCGCTGATAGGGAATATTGTGTTGATCGCAAAAATCGGTGGTTGCCGCTACCCCCCGCTTACAAAACTTGGCTTTTAAGCTGCCGGGTGCGTAGTAGACACCGGCGTGAATTACACCACTATTGTGACCTGTTTGATGCACTGAATAGGCGGATTCTTTCTCTAACAATAGAATTGTTTTATCCGGGAACCGCTGCTGTAATTGCCAGGCTGTAGAGACACCGACAATGCCGCCACCGATAATAATATAGTCGTAAATCATTAATTTTCTCTTGATTAAATTTATACCGATTTGCAGATCCGCAATTGTAGAGTGGAAGAGTTTTTATCTAGCCCTTGCATTGCTTATTGTACAACTGCGCTGATAAAAAACTGCACCTATTGTGCAGCATAAGTTAGCAACATTAACCGTCGCCTTAGCAATAAAGCGCAACAAAATACCGCGGTGCTGCTAAAGCGGCCACATACTCCACTGTAAAATTTACTATTAGCCAGCTAGCCATCGTCGACAAAAACAAATAATGTCGACATTATGCCCTTTCGTCAACTATTTTTTGTCAGTGCTTAACTAATGATTCTGCTTGCCTTAAACTGCTGTCTTGGAATTTTAATTTTTTGCAGAGATAGCTATTTTAATGCCAGCAACAGACGAAATCACCAGCGACAGTAAAGATAACTTTGCCTCGAAAGTGATGATTCAACTCAAGCAAGATATATTAATTGGTTTTTTTAAGCCGGGCGAAAAGTTGTTGATGTCGCGCCTCAAGGAGCGTTACCAGGTAGGTATAAGCCCGTTACGCGAAGCCCTATCGCAGCTGTTGGTCGAGCAGTTAGTCGTGGTTGAGAATCAGCGCGGCTTCAAAGTACACCCTATATCGCTACAGGAGATGCACGATATCTACCAGAGCAGAGCGCTGATTGAACAGCTATGCATTAGTCTGGCGATTGAACGCGGTGACGACGAATGGGAGGCAGGCATTTTAGCCAGTGCTCATAAAATGCAGAAATTCTCCGATTGCATAGAAAGCCATCCGCACGAATGGGAGAAGCGCCATCAAGACTTTCATACGGCTATTGCCAGTGGCTGCCAATCACCGACACTACTGCAAGTGCGCCGCTCCCTCTATGAGAAAGCTTCAAGGTATCGCAATCTCTGGTTAAATAAAAATATGCCCGATCCAAAAGTTTTTGCCACCAACCAGCGACAACACCAAGATTTAATCACTGCACTGTTACAGCGAGATATCCCCCTGGCTAAACAACTCATTGCAGAACACTTACTTAGTCCTAGCCTGCTATTAGGCAAAAATGACAGTTTGCAATAGTCCCGAATTCCGATAATCCCTCTCGGGGCAGGCGGGTGGATGTTGCAGCAAAACAGACTAGCTGGAACACACGAGCTGCTGTATAATTTTTGATCAAACAAGAATTACTACCAAACACTGGCAGGTTTAACCTGTTAGCCCTGACCGGCATTTAAAGTAGGTTTTACAGCGATGGAAGTAGGCGACAAACTTAAGACAATACGCACAATGCACGGCTTATCTCAACGTGAGTTAGCCAAGCGAGTTGGCTTAACCAACAGCACCATTTCGATGATTGAAAGCAACGCTGTCAGTCCATCTATCAGCTCATTAAAACGTATTTTAAGCGGCGTCTCTATGTCTATTCCCGAATTCTTTACTCTCAATTTTGAACAGCAATCTCAAGTAGTGTTTAGAGCAGAGCAATTGGAAGACACTGGCAGTGAAGGCATTCAACTGAAACTGGTTGGTGGCCCTGACAAGAGATCCAATCTTACTTTCGCTATTACTGAGTATCAGGGGAAAGCCGACTCAGGCACTCAAATGCTCAGCCACGTAGGAGAAGTCGCTGGTACTGTGCTGGACGGTAGCATTGAACTCACAGTAGGCGGCACTTTACACAAGCTCAAACCAGGCGATAGCTATAAATTCTGCGCTAAACTGCCTCACCGCTTCTCCAATAAGAGTGCAGAACCCTGCAAAATAGTCTGCGCCCAGGTTCCGGCAAAAATATAGCCCCCTTTGATTTCTGAGATATTCTCCATCTGGATGAGACTCTGACCTTTGCGAACCGATAGCTGCACTGTTGTGTCTAATCAACTTTGCTGCACTACCCTATTATTGCTCAATGTCGAGACTGCATATCTGTTGGCCACCCAGCCGATATACAATTCGGCAATAATCAAATTAGGTACCCAACACAGCCAGGCCACTGTTTGGTAAACCTCATCAAAGGGAGCCCCCGTGAGTGCCAACCCACCTAGCCATAACCTTAAAGTGACAAAAGCTAATGTCAGGGCAAAGGAGCGGATCATCCACTGTTGATGGGCATGCCAGTTTTTCCTGGAGATTTCATAATAGGCAATGACTGTCGCCCCAGCCCAGAGAACAGCTAAGATTGCGAAACCTATATGGGTAGTTAAGCCCCCTTTGGATATTGGCGAGATCATCAGCGCAGCTGGCGCGGCGATACAAACTCCAAGCAGATAGCTGAAACCCAATAAACGATGCCACTTTTTGTGTTTGCGGCGAAAACCACCCCAAAATTGTAGCGGCCCCGCCAGCGCCGCGATAATTGCGCCACCTATATGTGCCAGTAATAGCCAAGTGAAACTGCTGCTTGGATATACCTCAGGCCTAAAACTAAAGGGCATGCCCGGCATAAAGTACACTGCGGAATACACACACAGTGCCACCACCAGTAAGCTCATCAATCCCCAACTCAATCTGCGTAGCCAAAACTCTAGTTTGTTATTTTCAAAATTCATATCGGTTCCTATTTCTGACCAAACTTGACAGTGTAAAGATAGAAATTAAAACACGACCAACTTGACAGTGTCAAGCAATCCTTATTAAATGGCCTTATGCCTAATACAACACTAAAATCACACCATCACGGCAACTTACGTGAAGCTTTAATCAGTTCGGGAATCGAGCTGCTAGAAGAGGGTGGCGTCACTGCACTGACACTGCGTAAATGTGCGGCTCGCGCTGGAGTATCTCACGCGGCCCCCGCACATCATTTCGAAGGACTACAGGGATTAATCAGGGCTATCACTAATCGCGGCATGTCGATGTTTGCCACTGCTATGCAAGATAAAATTGATGCTGCTGACAACTCGCCTTTTCCCAGGTTGTACGCGATGTGCGAGGGCTATCTGAGCTTTTTTATAGAGCACCAAGCCCTGTCCAACTTGATGTTTAATCAAAAAAGCGAATTGATGACTAAATCCACCAAGGGGAGAAGCACTAATACTGCCTTTAATATTTTGGTTTCTACATGTGCGCCTTTTAAACATGGCCCTCTGGGTCCTCAAGCAACTGAGTATGCTGTCTGGTCACTGATTCAGGGATTCTCCCACCTAAGTGTCATGGGGCAAATCAGCTGCGAGCCGAATCGGCTGCAAGTCAATTTCTCCGATCTACTATCAATGCTCAACCTGCAAGTGGCC
>MAAC01017891.1_pt1 | contig 29859 bp, 30 predicted proteins | sample 1115981 | NCBI WGS metagenome assembly MAAC01 (sample SAMN04961126, study PRJNA320927) | seawater metagenome | isolation source: sample BD02T64 sea water enriched with oil for 64 days | place: USA:Gulf of Mexico | collected 2013-07-27 | reverse complement strand
TGACCACAACATTTGTTATTTTTGCAAACTGAAAATTAATACCGAAAATAATCGGGAAAACACCTTATTATGAATTTACACGAATACCAAGGAAAAGATTTATTGAATAGTTTTGGGGTTGAAATCCAACGAGGAATTGTTGTTGAAACTCCAGCTGAAGCAGTAGTTGCAGCAAAAAAATTAACGGAAGATACAGGAACGGGTTGGCATGTTATAAAAGCACAAGTTCATGCAGGTGGACGTGGAAAAGGTGGTGGAGTTAAACTCGCTAAAAATTTAGAGGAATTAGAACAAATTGCAGGCGAAATAATTGGAATGCAACTTATCACACCTCAAACTAGTGCAGAAGGTAAATTAGTAAATCAGGTACTTATAGCAGAGGATGTTTATTATCCAGGAGAGAGTGAGACCAGTGAGTTTTATATTAGCGTTTTACTAAATAGAGCTACTGGAAAAAATATGATAATGTATTCTACCGAAGGAGGTATGGATATTGAAGCGGTTGCTGAAAATACACCCCATCTTATTTTTAATGAAGAAGTAGATCCTTCAACGGGATTATTACCATTCCAGACACGGAGAATTGCCTTTAATTTAGGTCTTAACGGAAAAGCATTTAAACAAATGACAAAATTTGTCGCTGCCTTATATACAGCTTATGTAAAAACAGATGCTTCACTTTTTGAAATTAACCCAGTATTAAAAACTAGTGATGATAGAGTTATTGCAGTAGATGCTAAGGTTACTATTGATGAAAATTCATTATTTAGACATAAAGATTATGAAGTCTTAAGAGATGTAAGAGAAGAAAATGCAGTAGAAGTAGAAGCAAAGGCTGTTGGATTAAGTTATGTAGATTTAGATGGTAATGTAGGTTGTATGGTTAATGGTGCAGGATTGGCTATGGCAACTATGGATTTAATAAAGCAAGCAGGTGGAGAACCAGCAAATTTCTTAGATGTAGGAGGAACTGCAGATGCGGAACGTGTAGAAATTGCCTTTAAATTAATCTTAAAAGATCCTAGTGTAAAAGCAATCTTGATAAATATATTTGGAGGAATTGTTCGTTGTGATCGTGTAGCACAAGGGATTATTGATGCTTATAAAAACATTGGAACTATAAATGTGCCTATTATTGTACGTTTAGAAGGAACCAATGCAGATATCGCTAAGGAACTAATTGATAAAAGTGGCTTAGATGTACATAGTGTGGTAGAGTTTCAAGAAGCAGCAGATAAAGTTCAGGAAGTATTAGCATAGTGTAGTACCTTACTTAATAAAATATTTTATAAAAGCCTTATTTATTTAAGGCTTTTTTTTGTTTTAGATTGAATTAACGTTAAGTATTAGTTAAAAAAATAAAAATATGTAACATTTATTAGCTTTCCGTCGTCTTCTTTGTATATCAATCAATTAAAACGAACAATCATGAAAAAAGTAAAAGTATTTTTAGTAGCCACGGCGCTTTTAATTGGAACCTTATTTACTACCGCTGCAGTACCTGCTCCAGTAGAAAAAACTAATTTTTCTGTAGAATTAGAAAAACTTCTTGAAAATCCAAATTTTGATATTGAAGTAACAACTTCTGTTTGTTTTGTTATCAATTCGGAAGGAGAGATTGTTGTATTATCTGTAGATACAGAAAACACAGTAGTAGAAAGATTTATTAAAAGTCGTTTGAATTACGAAAAAATTAAATCGAGCCTAACTAAAGGAAAAGAGTATACCGTTCCTATTCGAATTGTAAAAAATGAATAATTGGAATTCATCAACCAATTTTAAAAAAAATCTCGTTTTCATATAAAATTGAAAACGAGATTTTTTTTATGCTGTAAGGATTGTTTTTTTTTACGACGGAATAATAAGGTTTTTTAGTGTTATAAATAAAGTATTTGTATTATTTGTAATGAAAATTGTATAAATTCATATAAATAAAAAAAGATTCAAAATATTTTGTTAAAACATTATAGATATTTGTTAATCTGTTAGTTAAGTGTGATATTTGCAGAGTAATACATGTTTTAACAGGGTTATTTTTTTCTTATCAAATAAATACTTAAATTTATAATAATTATAAGTAAAAGAAAAAGCATTTTAATTGATCCCCAATTAAAAGCTTAGAATTTATTTAAAATATGGTTGAGATTTCATAATTGAAATTTAATTTGGTTAGTTAGTTGATACGCCGCGTGTTACTCAATCGATACGCGGTTTTTTTACACCCTAAATTACCAAATTAATCTCGTCTTTGTTTTTGAGAAACATTAAGAGAGTCTTCTAAAGAGTTTTTTAATCCGTTTAATTCCTCCATAGTTAAATCACGACAAACACCAAGTTCTAAGCTTCCAAGATGAATGTTCATAATTCTAGTTCGTTTTAAGGAAACAACTTCATAGCCTAAATATTCACACATTCTTCTAATTTGGCGATTTAATCCTTGGATTAGTATTATTTTAAAGACATAACGACCTACTTTTTCCACTTTACATTTTTTTGTAACAGTTTCTAAAATAGGAACTCCATTTTGCATTCTTTTTAAAAATTCATCAGTAATTCGTCGGTCAACTTTTACTATATACTCTTTTTCATGCCTATTTCCTGCACGTAAAATCTTGTTTACAATATCACCGTCATTGGTCATTAATAGCAATCCTTCACTGGGTTTGTCTAATCGACCTATATGGAATATACGTTCTTTATGATTTATAAAATCAACAACATTTCCTTCAATTCTTCTATCTGTAGTACAGGTAATGCCCACAGGCTTATTTAAGGCTAAATAAACAAGATGTTCGTTATCTGTTATTAATTTGCCATCTACTTCAATTACATCTTCTGGCATAGCACGATCTCCTAAAGTTGCGATTTTACCATTCACAGTAACTTTTTCTTGTTCTATGTATTTATCTGCTTGTCTTCGAGAACAAAACCCACTATCACTGATAGCCTTATTCAATCGTTTAGAATCTGGATGGTGTACCATTTAATTTACTTTTAAAGCTTCTAATTTATCTTGGTGTCGCTTTATAGCGTCTCTCAATTTTGCAGCTGCCATAAAATCCAATTCTTTAGCTGCTTTTTCCATGGCTTTGCGAGTATCCCTTATTTTTTTCTCCAATTGAGGTTTGCTTAAGTATTCGTTTTCTGATTCCGCTGCAAGATTTTCAAAAGGGTCAAAGGTATAGATATCTTGTTTTGATTTAGTTAAGGCGTTTTCTAAAGATTTTTTAATCGCAGTAGGAGTTATATTATGTTCTTTATTATACACCATTTGCTTTTCTCGACGATAATTGGTAGCATCTATAGTTGCCTGCATACTCTTGGTAATTTTATCTGCATACATAATAGCTTTTCCGTTAAGATGTCTAGCTGCCCTACCTACGGTTTGTGTTAGTGATCTCGCAGAACGTAAAAAACCCTCTTTATCTGCGTCAAGGATTGCAACGAGTGATACCTCTGGTAAATCTAAACCTTCTCTTAAAAGATTGACACCTACCAAAACATCAAAAATACCTAGTCGTAAATCTTGCATAATTTCTACACGCTCTAAAGTATCCACATCACTATGTATATAACGACAACGTATATCTATTCTTGTCATATACTTTGTCAATTCTTCAGCCATACGCTTAGTAAGTGTGGTCACTAAAATACGTTCGTCCTTTTCAATTCTCAAATGAATCTGTTCCAATAAATCATCAATCTGATTTAAACTTGGACGTACCTCAATTGGTGGATCTAATAATCCTGTTGGTCTTATGATTTGTTCCACAAACACTCCACCACTTTTTTCTAATTCATAATCTGCTGGAGTTGCACTAATGTATAACACCTGATTTTGCATCATTACAAATTCATCAAATTTTAATGGGCGATTATCCATAGCAGCGGGTAATCTAAAGCCGTATTCTACTAAATTTTCTTTACGAGATCTATCTCCACCATACATTGCAGATACTTGTGGGATAGAAACATGACTTTCGTCTACGACCATTAAATAGTCATCTGGGAAAAAATCCAACAAACAGAAAGGACGAGTACCTGGTAATCTTTTGTCTAAATAGCGAGAATAGTTTTCAATACCACTACAATAGCCTAATTCTCGAATCATTTCTAAATCAAAATTGGTGCGTTCTTCCAACCGTTTTGCTTCCAAATGTTTGCCGATTTCTTTGAAATATTCCAGTTGTTTTACCAAATCATCCTGAATATGAATAATAGCCTCTTGAAGGATATCTGGTGAAGTCACAAACATATTTGCAGGGTAAATGTTTAGCAATTCGTACTTTTCAAGAACCTCATTGGTTTGTGCATTGAATACTTCAATTTCTTCAATTTCATCTCCAAAAAAATGGATCCTAAAGGCATCATCTGCATAGCTTGGGTAAACATCTACAGTATCTCCTTTAATTCTGAAACTCCCATGATGAAACTCTGCTTCTGTACGAGAATACAAACTTTGTACTAATCTGTGCAGCAATTTGGTTCGAGAAATAACTTGCCCTTTATGAAGCTTGATAATGTTTTTCTGAAACTCAGAAGGATTACCAATACCATATAAACAAGAAACCGATGCGACTACGATAACATCACGCCTTCCTGAAAGTAGGGAAGAAGTTGTACTCAATCGCATTTTTTCTATTTCTTCATTAATAGAAAGGTCTTTTTCTATATAAACACCACTAGATGGGATATAGGCTTCTGGTTGATAATAATCATAATACGAAACAAAATACTCTACAGCATTATTAGGAAAGAATTGCTTGAATTCTGAATATAATTGCGCTGCTAGAGTTTTATTGTGCGCAAGTACTAACGTTGGTTTTTCAACTTGTTCAATCACATTAGCTACAGTAAAGGTTTTACCACTACCTGTAACTCCTAAAAGGGTTTGGTGTTCTTCTTGAGAATTAATTCCTTCAACCAACTGTTTTATAGCTCCTGGCTGATCTCCTGTAGGTTTAAAATCTGAAACAATATTGAATTTCATAGCGAAGGCAAAGGTACATAAATGAGAAATATCAATACAGTAAAACTCAATCTCAAATATAATTGGAAAACTGTGTGTTGATTCCTTATTTTACTCCATTTTAAGATTAATTCTAAATATAACAAAAAAAACAAGCAAACAGAGTTTAGTTTTTCTCCTCTTTATTAAAATATACTAGATAGTAGTACATTTGTTTTTCTTCGTCCCAGCCTTTTTCTACAAACTTATCTGCACTTTCTGGATTGATAAAATCCAATTTAATTTGAATGTGGGTATCTAAAGAGATTACATTTTTAATCTTTTTACGGGCAGCAGTAACCGCATTATTAGCAATTGGAAATTCGGTTAAATCTTCAATTTTATATTTTGGTGATTGTTCAGCTTTGTAATGTTTAAACTCTGGGATAAGATCTGGGTTATCGATCACTTCATTGATAAATGAAGATTCTTCAAATTCATCATTCTTTGCAAAATGATTTACAGCACGATTCATAAACAGTACTTCTTCCTTTTTATCCTCAGCAGGTAACACCACATCTTTAGCAAAATCCTGACAGAACTTTAAATACTTTTTAGTATAAAAATTTTCATCTTCAAAAGCATCTACTCCTAGAAAAGATTCTAACCAATAACGAGTGTCATACCGATTGCTATCAACCGATAAAATTTTGTAGCCTTCTTCTTTTTTTACATTAAAAATAAGGCATCCTTTATCTAATTTATTTAAGTTAACCCCTTGTTGTAAATGAGCATTTAACTGTTTTTCTTTTTCTAAAAACTGAAGAAAATCTTGTTTTATCTCAGATTTAAAAATACCAATCCCCTCTACTTTTTCATTATCAATCTGAAGGTTTTCAAAATGTACGATATACACTTCACCACTTTTAATGTGTGGGTGTAATGACTGATCGTATAAGTGTTTGGTAATTTTTTTACTTTGCTCATGAATCGATTCAGGAGCTGAAAAGATTTTAGAAACGATGTTGTGTAATTCGTGAAATTCTAAATCTGTTTCATGTACAAATTGAAAATAATTCTCTTCCTTTTCTCTAAAGGGCTTCAGAAAATATTCTTTTAATAATGGAGTTAATTCATCGTCTGCTTTATAAGTTTCATCCGAAAGGAAATAAGATTCATTATTTATTTTATTTCCTACTCTATGTATAGATAGCGAAGTAATATGGGCACCGTATAAGTTGATCATTTAGTAGTGTTAGTGGTTTGGGGTTACTAATTAAAGGTTTGCAATTACAATTGAATTAATTCCAATTTTCATTAAAATCTAAATCTTCATAATCTTCTTTGTCAAAATCTTCATAATCACCCTCGTTTTCATCTCCACCTTCAGCTACAAACTCTTTGTCTGGTGCTTCATCGGGAATTTCTCCATGAGAGAACATTAAGTTAGGATAGGTTTGATTGCCATCTGCTTCAGCGATATCTGCTAATTCGACTAAAAAAGTCCACATGTTTAAAAAATCATAAACATAAAGTAATCTGGTTTTTTCTCTGTTGGTTACATCGTCTATAGCGGTTTCATTCATCACTCGAACGCTATTTACACCTTCACTCACATCGAATAAAGCAATTTCCTCCCCTTGTTCCCAACCTTCGTTACTAATATAAAAGGAGGCCATTTCTTGTCCTTCAAAACCAAATGTCTGTGTTATGGTATTATGAAGGTCTTCTAACGTTGCTTCTGCTTCAATTTCGATATCTCGAAATACATCTTCTTTTGCGTCTAAGATTATTCTAAAACGATAAATCATATTAAAAATTTTAAGGTTGCAAAGATATGCAAGAGTAAAGATTTAAAAGCAGAGAGTTGATAAGTTTTTTATTATTTACTAAACCGATGTAGCGTAATTGTCATTACAGCCAATAATAAAAATGCACCCATTTGATGTAGTACTCCTAATAGTACAGGAACTTGTAAAATTAATGTAAAAACCCCTAAGGTAAATTGAAGTATTACTATCCATAACAAACTGTTTAACAGCTTGTTGTGAAGTAAATTAATGGTTAGCTTTTTAGCTTTAAACCAAATGTAAACAATCAACCCAGTAACTATATAAGCAAGATATCGATGTATAAACTGAACGCCACTTTTACCTTCTATAAAGTTTCTCCAAATTGGATTTTGTTCGATATAAACGGTTTCATGAATCAATTTCCCATCGTTCATTAAAGGCCAAGTATTATGAATAAAACCAGCATCTAATCCAGCTACAAAAGCCCCCCAAATAATTTGAATAATAAGTAATATGAATGTGATTCTGATGAGATTACGCAGGGAGGTATTGACATCTTTTTTTGTAGGGAATTTAATGTCTAATGCTATCCATAACGCAAAACTAAAGGTGATGAAAGCGGTTGTTAAATGCATTGCTAGCCTATAATGACTTACATCGGGTCGTTCTACCAAGCCACTTTTTACCATATACCAACCCAAAAAACCCTGAAATGCCCCTAGGGTGAGAAGAAATAAACTTTTTTTAATCGTAGCTTTTGTAAGCTGCTTTTTTAATAGAAAGTATAAAAAAGGAATGATAAAAACCATGCCAATAAATCGACCGATAAAGCGATGCAACCATTCCCAAAAATAGATGTCTTTAAAATCTTGAAGGCTGAAATCAGTATTTATTTTTTGATATTCAGGGTATTGCTTATAAAGATCAAAAGCTTCTTGCCATTCCATTTCATTCATAGGAGGAATGGTTCCAGAAATCAATTTGTAATTAGAAATGGATAATCCAGAATGTGTAAGTCTTGTGATTCCACCAACCACTACCATTATAAAAATAAGAAGACAACCAGTAAGTAGCCAATAAATTACTCTTTTATTGTCTTTCATAGTCTTCTTTGGTTAACTCAAACCAATTAATAGGTTTTTTATGTGGGTCATTTTCTTCCCCTGGGTAAAAATCAATTTTAGTTATTATAAATCCCATTTTTAGTAGCACAATAGTAGAGGCTTCATTTTCAATTTCTGTAAATCCTATTATTTTTTTAAGGTTTAGTATATTAAAACCAAATTCTAAGGACATTTTTGATGACTCTGTAGCAATACCTTTACCCCAATATTCAGGTAAAAAACGATACCCTAAATCAGATTCACCTCCAGCTTCAGGTAAATACTTAATACCTGTAAATCCAATAAGTTTATTATCTGGCTTGTAAATTACAGCAAGGCGTCCATAACCGTGTTTTTTATAATCTTTAAGTACGACGTTTTGTAAGAGGTCTCTAGCTTGTTCTACTGTTTTTACCAAAGTATCTCCTGTATATTTTTGAACAATTGGGTTTGAATTCAATTCATACATAGCAATTTCATCCCCCATTTGAAAAGGTCTGATAAGTAATCGTTCCGATTCTAATTTAATGTCAATCATTTGAAACTATTTTTAAACCTAATTTTTTTCCTTTTTGTAACATAAAAGATTTAGCATTTTCATAATCATTAGGGATTTCTCCTTCTAATATGGCTTCTTTTATAGCGTCTTTAATGATGCCAATTTCCCGAGAAGGTTTTAATCCAAATGTTTTCATAATTTCTTCCCCCGATACAGGAGGTTGAAAATTACGCACGTTGTCTCGTTCTTCTACTTCAATAATTTTATCTCTTACCCTTTTAAAATTATTGAGGTATTTTTTAATTTTATGTGGATTCTTAGTAGTAATATCAGCTTCACAAAGCGTCATTAAATCTTCAATATAATCCCCAGCATCAAATACCAATCGTCTTACTGCACTGTCGGTTACATCTGTTGCAATTACAATAGGGCGGGAGCTCATAAATACCATTTTCTGAACAAATTTCATCTTATCATTCAATGGCATTTTAAGGCGTTTGAACAATTTATACACCATTTTTGAGCCGACAAATTCGTGTGCGTGGAAAGTCCACCCTACTTTTTTAGTAAATTTTTTAGTAGGAGCTTTTCCAATGTCATGCAAAAGTGCAGCCCAACGCAACCATAGATTATCTGTGGTTTTGGCAATATTGTCTACCACTTCTAAGGTGTGCCAAAAATTATCCTTGTGACGCTGACCTTCTATTTCATCAATCCCCTGGAGTGCTACTAATTCTGGAAGAATATGTTGTAGCAATTGTGCCTTATGTAAAAGCGATAATCCTATAGAAGGTGTTGGTGAAGCAATTATTTTATGAAGTTCATCCACAATACGTTCTTTGGAGATAATCTTAATTCGATCTGCATTTTTTGAAATAGCATTGAAAGATTCCTTTTCAATAGTAAATTGTAATTGAGTTGCAAACCGGATAGCCCGTAGCATTCGTAAAGGATCATCACTATAAGTAATATCAGGATCGAGAGGTGTTCGGATAACTTTGTCCTTCAAATCTTGTATGCCATTAAAAGGATCTAACAATTCGCCAAAAGTTTCTTCTTGTAAACTTATAGCCATTGCATTTATCGTAAAATCTCTTCGGTTTTGATCGTCATTTAAAGTTCCTTCTTCTACAGCTGGATTTCGACTGTCCTCTTTATAGGATTCCTTTCGGGCTCCCACAAATTCTAATTCAATAGGACCAGCTTTTAACATGGCTGTTCCATAGTTTTTAAAAACAGACACTTTTGGCTTTCCCGGTAACAATTCAGATACCTTTTTAGCAAGTTGAATTCCGCTTCCCACAGCAACAATATCTATATCTTTTGAATCTCCTCGATTTATCAAATAATCTCTAACAAATCCACCAATAACATAGCTTTCTAAGTTTATAGAAAAGGCAGCTTTAGAAATCGTTTTAAAAACGGGATGCTCTAATGCATTAATAAAATATTGTGATTTAGACATGCTATTATTTACGAATTATTTTTACTGATCCACCCGTTGTAATCTTGATGATTGATGAGGGTTTAGCAGTTGTGTTTTTTCGATCCAAATTTACAACATAGTCCACCCCCTCCAAAATAGCCTTGTTTATTTCTAGAAAGTTATTTGGTGCTGCTTTACCACTTAAATTAGCAGAAGTGGATACAATTGGTTTTTTTAATTTCCGCATTAATTTATTGCAAAAACCCTCTCTTACCACTCTTATCGCTAATGAATTGTCTTTAGCAATAAGGTTTTCAGCTACATGTAAGGGACGGTCATAAATAATGGTCGTAGGCTTTACTGCATACTTTATAATATCGTAAGTTACTTCTGGTATTTCTTCAATATATTGATTCAACATTTTAAAATCGGTAACCAAACAAATCATGGATTTACTTTCCACTCTTTTTTTAAGTTGAAATATTTTTTCAACAGCTTCAAAATTTGTTGCATCACATCCTATACCCCAAACAGTATCAGTAGGGTAGAGGATAAGTCCTCCTTTTTTTAAAACATTAAGGCAATTGTTGATTTCAGTTTGCATATTATATCCTTATATTTATCTGGTTTTATAACCAAATGCAAAAATAATGATTTTATAGTAGTCATACTACTCTTTAATGAATGAGGATTTTTTAATTTAAACGGATTCCCTTTTTTTAATTGTTATATGTCATAATTTTAAATCTTTTAAAAAACATTCCAATTTTGAAAACATCTTTATTAATATCTACTTATAATTGGACTGAAGCGCTTGAATTAGTTTTAAAAAGTGTTCAAGTCCAAACCAAAAAACCGGACGAATTAATTTTAGCAGATGATGGTTCTACAAAGGAAACCAGAGAACTAATAAATAAGTTTAGAAGAAATACGAATATTGAAGTAATTCACGTTTGGCATGAAGATGATGGGTTTAACAAATCTGCCATATTAAATAAAGCAATATCAAAGAGTAAGGGAGATTATATTATTCAAACAGATGGGGATTGTATTTTACATTCAGATTTTGTAAAAGATCATCTATTTCTAGCTAGAAATAAAACTTATTTATACGGAAGTCGTGTTTCTATTAAAAAGAATTATTTAAAACAGTTATTCAAAACTAAGAATATTAAATTTAATTTTTTCTCAAAAAGTATAAAGAAGAGAACAAGAACATTGAGAATTCCCCTTTTTAGTTTGTTCTATCGTTCAAAAAATAAATTTTCAAAAAAAATGCGGGGTTGTAATATTTCTTATTGGAAAAAAGATTTTATTATGGTCAATGGTTATAACGAAGATATAAAAGGATGGGGTAGGGAAGACTCAGAACTTATTATAAGAATGATGAATAATGGTTGTCATGGCAAACGAATAAGATATAGTGGTATTGTTTACCATATTTGGCATAAAACGAACTCAAAAAATAATTTTAAAAAAAATGATAAAATTCAACAATTAGCAATTCAGCAAAAGACAAAATTCTGTAAAAATGGAATAGACAAGTATCTTGGTTAAAAATGAATTACTATTTATTGTAGAACCCCAAAGATTTTTTTATTTTTTTAACTTTAAATACCCAATGCGATGAAAAGGAATTTATAAAACTTTGTAATTGCCATTTTACCTTCGGAATATTGTGTGTTTTAATATATTGACTTTTATTTTTTGAAAGGATAAAATTAGTAAAGAAATCCTTCAAGTTTACTTTGCCATAGCCTGTAAATTCATTTACTTTATTTTCAGGATGAATTACTGAAGTCCATACCCTAACATCTCTAATCTGTAAAATTCTTTTTTCCTTTTTCCAAATTCTATGAGAAACATTACAAATAGTTTTTGGGCTATTGTTTTTTTCTATCAATGAAATAAAAGGATTGTATTGATGTAATTTTTTTCCAACTTTAATAAGAGATTGGGTTTGTATGGTATATCCATCAATAAAATCTACAGCCATAAATTCTTGTTGGTCAAATCTTTTCTGAACCTCATCTATGTACATACGACTAATACAATCGTCATTGTCTAAGGTACTGGTAATAATATATTCTTCCTTAAAATCATTAATATAAGATTTTATAGAAGGTAGAAACTGAGACATTCCGTCAATATATATAGGGATAAAGTTAGTCATCTCCTCCTGTAAAGAAGCGATAACTTTTTTATAGGTATTTGGAGTAGTGGAGTCAAAGAAAACCAACCAAAGAAAATCTTTATTGGTTTGCGATTGTACACTAGGAAAACAATAATTAGTAAAAAGATTGAATCTGTTTTTATGCCACTCTTCTGTTAAAACGGCTATATTTTTTTTATTTGTAGTCCAATCGTCCTTTCGAAGATTGAAACGAGTAATTAAAAAATGTTTGAACATAACGGCTTTAATTATGGAAGCTTATATTTGCAAAATTACAATTTCTCATAGGAAAAATTATTAGGGAACGATTTAAAAAGAGTTTTGACTAGTTATCGAAAACTAAATTTTATATAAAATTGAAAGAGTTTAAAATATTTAATGAAGAATTATCTTTAGATAATAAAAATGAAATCACAAATTACATTCATAAATTTGATGCAATTGAAGGTGGTTCTGGGAAAAGGAATTTTATTAAAAACATTACAGTAGATGGAATTGATTTAAATATTAAGTCATTTAAGATTCCGAATCTAGTTAATAAAATTGCTTATAAATTTTTCAGAAAATCAAAAGCAAGACGATCTTTCGAATATGGTTTTAAACTTTTAAACTTAGGAATTAATACCCCTAAACCCATTGCGTTTATTGAATATAGCTCCTTGTTTTTTTTAAAGAATAGCTTTTATGTTAGCAAGCAGTTTCCTTATGATTTAACCTACCGGGAATTAATTTTTAATCATGAATATCCAGATTTTGAGATAATTCTAAGAGCTTTCACTCGATTTACTTTTAAACTCCATGAAAATGGAATTAATTTTCTAGATCACTCTCCTGGGAACACTTTGATTAAAAAAAATAAAGATGGTTATGAGTTTTATTTGGTTGATTTAAATAGAATGAAGTTTCAAACCATGAATTTTGAAGAACGAATGAAAAACTTTGCAAAGCTTTCTCCAAAAGATGTAATGCTAAATATAATGTGTGATGAATATGCAAAACTATATCCTTCAAAAACAAAAGAGGAAATAACGAAAACCATGTTTTTTTTCTCAAATAAGTTTTCAACCTATTATGTAAAGCAAGAGGCATTTAAAAAGAAATATTATTTCTGGAGAAAATAATTATTTTTTATTCCAAAGTTGATATAGTTTAATGTATTTAAGAAATGTAACATTAAATGTTTGTATACAAATAATGAAACCGTTTAAGCCATCTAAAAACCCTAATCGTAAAAAATAAGCTTTAAAAAATGCCCAAAACGGTCTCCAAATTATTTTTTGTAATGAAGATTTTTTCCCCAATTTAAAATAAGCCTCTGCTGCAATGGTTGAAAAACGTTCCACTTTTTGATTATGTTCTTTATAATCACGATAAATCCAATGTAATAAATCACCCTTAAGTATTCCTTGAGTTTTATCAGCTTTTAAAGTGTAACAATCATGTGGATTTATACCTTTCCATTCACCACTACCTTTTTTAAATAAACGTAATTTTCTGTCAGGATACCAATCGGAATGTTTAATCCATTGTCCACAATAATTATTCATTCTATTGCTATAATAGCCGTCAAATTTCCAATTATGCTTCACTTTTAAAATAGATTCTTTTAACGTATCAGATAAAGCTTCATCTCCATCAAGCGATAAAATATAATCATGACTGGCTAATGAAAGTGCATAGTTTTTTTGTTCTATATATCCTTCAAATTTATGAGGAACAAAACGTACATTATATTTCTTGCAAATTTCTTGAGTTCTGTCTGTAGAAAATGAATCTACTACTAGGATTTCATCAACAACATCGATTAATGAAATTAAACATTTTTCTATGTGTTCCTCTTCATTAAAGGTAATAATAACTCCAGAAAGTTGAATCATATATGTTTTTCTTAATCTTGATTATTTATGGTAAAAGGTCTATTAAACGATTGTAACGAATAATAATTTAATTGTTTTCTTAACTTGTATTTACGCATCAAATTTAAAGGTTTCTTCTTTAAATATGATTTGTCTTTATGTAAAAATGAAATTGATGCATCGATCACTCTTTTACTCGATTCACCATCAAAATAAGGATGTAATTCTTGGTTGTAATTTTTCATTTCAAGCATAATTCCATTCGGAAAAGTTAGCGCTTTATTTAATGCCTTTTCTAACTCTGAAACTTCTGTAATATTAATCAAATGAGGTTTAGGAATATGATGATTAATAGTTACAATAGGTTTTTCCTGAAGCATAAATTCTTGTATTGCCGAAGTAGTATCAGAAAACATAAGATCCGCTTTTTTAAATAAAGGAACTAAATCAGTGGTATTATAAAAAGTAAAATAATCTCCATTTAAGAGCTGCCACTTATTAATGACCTCTTTTGATAACTTGGGATGTAATACCATGATAAAACGATATTTTTTATCACGGATAAGTTGTTCAATTTTCGAATAAACGGCATCGTTAAATGCAAGACTTAATCTAGGAGTAAAAGTAGAAGCAATAAATACAACTGGAGGTTGTTCTATTTCTTTTTTCTGAATAGGAAAGAGAGGGTCTACTTTTGACCACCCTGTTTCTATAACATCAAAGGTTTTGTATTTTTTTTGCTGAAGTTTAAAGACAGAAGTAGTAGAAGGTCCTTGTGTGCAATACAAATCAAAAAAGCCACGTATTCTAAAATGATCTTTATTAAAGGAACGTTTTTCGGCATTAAAGCCATGAAACACTTGTACTTTTAAGGCATTAATAAAATCTGGAACCTTATCTGTAATTGTTAAAATTATATGAGGCTGGTAGGCTATGACTTCTTCGATTGATGCTAGAACGTTGTCCTTAGGTTCTAATTCCTTTAATTTTCCTAAATCGCAAAACCATTTAACAGAAAACCCTCTTTTTAAAATTTCGGTTTCTAAAGGAGTACCAATAGGAATCGAATAATTATAGGATATGTAGATTAGAAAATTGTATTTCATGAGCCTAAATTAATTAAAAAAAATATTAAGTCGTGGAATAAAATAATTTAGTTTTTAAATTCAAAAAAATTCATGAATTGAATTGTTATTTTGATTCTACCTTTCTAAATGTCTAAAAAAAAATAATAAAACGGAATTATAGCAAAAGTAATATTGTTATATGTTTTTGTCAAAATTATTTTTATTCATATGGGTCATTGTCAATTGTATTTATGAAAAATAAATACTTTAAGATATCATTTTATTTAAATTGGTTTCCAGATGGATTCATTTATAAAACCGTAAAAGAAATTGTATTTTTGATACCGAAAAATAGAGTGAAATTATTTTATTAAAAGTTGCTTTTATACTCATTTAGAAAAATAGAAACGAGAAAATTTGTAGCGTATTTTTTAATTAGATAGGAAATTAAAAGAGAAATGATAATATTAAAAGATGAACATTATATAGCAGAAGGATTAATAAGAAAATGTTATCACCACCCAAACGACACTAATTTATGTGTTAAAATAGGTAAAAAGGGAGTTGATAAATATGTTTTATATAAAGAAATAGAGTATTTTCATAGAATAAGAAATAAAGATATTTCAAAATTTGATTATCCCTTTTATGCAAAGTTCTTTGGTGAAATTGAAACAAATTTAGGTATCGGTTTTGTTTATGAATTAATAAAAGATGAAAAAAACCAAAAGATTTCATTAACGCTAAGGGATTACTTAGAAATGGAAACTTCACCATTTAGTGATGCTATTTTAGCAGAGGCCTTAAATCGTATGAAGGAGCATTTGATAAAGCACAAGATTTTTATAAGCGATTTAAAAGCAAGGAATTTGTGTTGTAAAGTTTTAGAGGATAACTCAATTGAACTGATTATAATAGATGGATTAGGGCATAGAGATTTTCTTCCATTTGCAGACTATATTTCTTACTTCGCAAAGAAGAAGGTAGAACGTCGTTTTGAAAAATCAGCTTTTACTACCTTAGATGAACAACGTAAATTATTAAAAAGTTTACGTGATGCTGGAGTGGCTATAGTTTAAATTACTTAAAAATTGAGCTAGTTTTGGGCTTATTAAAGTTGGTTTGAATTTTAAATAATATGCATCTGAGTTTTGTTTGGCTTTTTCATAGTCTTCCACTTCATATTTAATGAAATCTGAAAGATGTACGGCATCATTATCTATAGTTTCGGAATCCCCAAACCAATTGGCTTTATTTAAAGAAGGATTAAAGATTATAAATGTGGGAATTTGTATAGCTTTAGCCATATTAACAGCACCTCCTTCATTTCCAATTAAAGCATTACAGTGATAGGTTAAAGCGATAAACTCACGAATACTTTTACCAAATAAGCTGAAAAATATTTGTTTTTGTGTTACTTCAGAACATAAATCAAAAATTTCTTTCGCTTCTGATAGTTGCTTTGGAATGTAATTGAATAATAATTGTGCAGTAGGTTTTTCTAAGACGACTTGATCTAACAATTGAGCCATATAGTTAGCGGGATAGGTTTTTTTAGGATTACTTCCCAATACCGATATCATAAATAAAGGATGATCCATCTCTATCGCATGAAAATTCAAGACTTTTTTTGTATTTTCAATTTCATGTTGTTGCAAATAAATTTTTGGAGATTTATTTTTAAAAGGAATATCAAGAGGTGATAACAACCTCATTCTATTTTCTATGGCAAGACTTGCATTTTTTTTAGGTTGTTTTAGTCTTTTAATAGGGTGGGTGAATATAAAGGAGGAATATTTCTTAAAATAGCCAATTTTAACTGTAGCACCCGAAAATAGGGTAATTAGATTACTGCCTAGTTTTCCATAAACATCTATGACAACATCATAGTTATTTTTTTTAATTTGTCTAATAAATGGAATTAGACTCCATTTATTTTTTTCATTTTTAGGAGTAAAATAAATAATCTTATCTATAAATGGATTATTAGCAATTACCGGAAAAGTGTGGGTATTAATTAAATAATGTAATTCAGCAGTTTTATATTTTTCTTTAAGCGCTTCAAAAAGAATACTGGTGGTAAGCACATCACCGATCATTTTTTGCTGAATAACAAGAATCTTCATAAAATTATAAGACTATAATTGTTGAAATATAAATCTTTTTTTTTAATTTTCAGACAAATTAAACAGCTACATCATATTCACGCAATGCATCATTCAACGTTGTTTTTTTATTGGTACTCTCTTTTCGTTTCCCAATGATTAAAGCACAGGGAACTTGGTATTCACCAGCAGGGAATTTCTTAGTATAGCTTCCAGGAATAACAACAGATCTTGAAAGCACGACTCCTTTGGTTTCTATAGGTTCTGAACCTGTTATATCAATTATTTTTGTAGATGCAGTTAATACAACATTAGCGCCTAATACGGCTTCCTTTTCAACTCGTACACCTTCTACAACGATACAACGTGAACCAATAAAAGCATTATCTTCAATAATTACAGGTGCAGCTTGTAATGGCTCTAAAACTCCTCCAATTCCAACCCCTCCACTTAAATGTACATTCTTGCCAATTTGAGCACAGCTACCTACTGTTGCCCAAGTATCTACCATGGTACCTGCATCAACATAAGCTCCAATATTAACATAGCTTGGCATCAGGATTACTCCATTAGAAATATATGCTCCATAACGTGCTACTGCATGAGGAACAACTCTTATGCCTTTTTCCTTGTAACCACTTTTCAAAGGTATTTTATCATGGTATTCAAATATACCTGCCTCTAGGACTTCCATTTTCTGAATTGGAAAATACAAAACCACCGCTTTTTTCACCCATTCGTTTACTTGCCATTCCATAGTATTTGGGTTAGGTTCGGCACAGCGAAGTTTTCCTTCATCTAATAATTGTAATACTTCACGAATAGCTTTAATGGTTATAGGATCAGTTAAAAGAGAACGATCGTCCCAAGCTTTTTCTATAATTTGTTGTAATTGAATCATAATATATTTAATAATTTCACAAAGATAGAAGTCACTTTTAATTAATCCCTTATTTTTGCGCAAAATATGGGACGATTATTAGCAATTGATTATGGAGGTAAAAGAACTGGTATTGCCATTACCGATGAGCTACAGCTGATAGCTTCGGGTTTAACTACTGTCAAAACCAATGACTTAATACCTTTTTTAAAGGATTATTTTGAGTCTGAAGGTGTAGATTTAGTGATTATTGGTGAACCAAAACAAAAAGATGGTACACATTCTCTTATTGAAAATGAAATAAGTAAATTTATAAAACAGTTAATTGAAGTATTTCCAGAATTAGAAATCAAAAGAATGGACGAGCGGTTTACTAGTAAAATGGCCTTTCAAACTATGATTGATAGTGGACTTAAAAAGAAACAGCGACAAAATAAAGCTTTGATTGACGAAATTAGTGCAACAATAATATTACAAGACTATTTATATAATAAAAAATGATTCTACCAATACTTGCTTACGGGGACCCAATTTTAAGAAAGACGGGAAAGGAGATAACAAAAGAGTATCCCAAATTTGATGTGTTGTTAGAGAACATGTTCGAAACCATGTATGAAGCTAAAGGAATAGGGTTAGCTGCTCCACAAATTGGATTGCCAATTCGCCTTTTTATTGTTGATGCAACTCCTTTTGGAGATGATGAAGAATATTCTGAAGAAGAAAGAGAATTTCTTAGTACGTTTAGGCAAGTTTTTATAAACGCTAAAATTATAGAAGAAACTGGTGATGAATGGGCTTTTAATGAAGGCTGTCTTAGTATCCCAGATATTCGTGAAGATGTGTTTAGAAATGAAGATATTTTAATCGAGTATTACGATGAGAATTTCACGGAACATAGAAAAAAATATAATGGCATTGTTGCTCGAATCATTCAACATGAATACGATCATATTGAAGGAATTTTATTTACCGATAAACTTTCTCCATTAAAAAAACGAATCATAAAAGGAAAGCTTGCAAATATTACAAAAGGTAAAATAAATATTGATTACCGAATGCGATTTCCAATTGTTAAAAAGAAACGATAGTAGATTAGGAAATAATATTATATCCTAAGATATTTGTGCTCCTTATTATAGGTGCTAATAATAATTTAATTTAAAAATGAGTTTAGAAAAAATATTATCAATTTCAGGAAAGCCAGGTTTGTACCAATTAGAAAACCAAACAAGATCAGGGTTTTTAGCAACCTCTTTATTAGATGGTAAAAAAATAAGCGTTAGTGCTAGACAAAATGTTAGCTTACTATCTGAAATTGCAATCTATACCTTAACTGAAGAATTACCATTACGAGAAGTTTTTGCGAAAATTTCTGTAAAAGAAAATGGAGGAGAAGCTATTAATCATAAATCTTCAAAAGATTTATTAGAAGAATATTTTTTCGAAATACTTCCAGATTACGATGAAGACCGTGTGTATCCTAGCGATATAAAGAAAATAGTACAATGGTATAATTTACTTTTAAAGAACGGAATTACAGATTTTTCAGAAAAATCTGAAGAAGTGAAAACTGATAATAATAAAGAAGCAATAGCTTCTGAAGAAGAATAATAATTCTTAAAAATATTTCTTACCAAGACAATACAAATAATGAATTCTAGAAAAGTTCAACTTGATGCATTAGACCGTTTACTTACCATAATGGATGAGTTGCGAGAAAAATGTCCTTGGGATAAAAAACAAACTTTAGAATCATTACGCCATTTAACTATCGAAGAAACCTACGAACTTGGAGATGCAATTCTAGATAATGATTTAGAAGAAGTTAAAAAGGAATTAGGCGATTTGTTATTGCATATTGTTTTTTATGCCAAAATAGGAAGTGAAACTAATGATTTTGATATTGCCGATGTTGCTACCTCAATTTCTGAAAAGTTGATATCTCGACATCCACATATTTATGGAGATGTTATTGTTGCTGATGAAGAGGAAGTAAAGCAAAATTGGGAAAATTTAAAATTAAAAGAAGGAAAAAATAGTGTTTTGGAAGGGGTTCCAAAATCACTACCTGCATTGGTTAAAGCAAATCGAATCCAGGATAAAGTTGCAGGGGTGGGGTTTGATTGGGAAGAACCTCAACAAGTTTTTGAAAAATTACAAGAGGAACTTGAAGAGCTTCAACATGAGGTTTCTGAAAATAATGCTTCAAAAATAGAGGCAGAGTTTGGAGATGTACTTTTTTCTATGATTAATTATGCACGATTCTTAAAGGTAGATCCCGAAAATGCCCTAGAACGTACCAATAAAAAGTTTATAAAACGATTTCAATATTTAGAAGCTAAGGCTAAGGAAATCGGTAAATCTTTAAAGGATATGACCCTAACTGAAATGGATATTTATTGGGAAGAGGCTAAAAAACAATAACAATAAGGTTTTATTGTATTGTAAAACCTTATTGTCTGCGTAAATTTCTAATCTTAGATAGTTTTGCTTTCCATACCTCGAGATCTTCTTTATGTCTATTTATTTTCTTATGAACATCTTTTACTAAAGGATTGTCATCTGGAACATGTTTGAAAAACAATAGATTATTTTCTAATTGTCTTATTTCATCATTAACTTCTACCACTTTTTTAGATAAGAAAAATTCTTCGTTTTTTAATTTTCGATCATCATCTTGAGCACTAAGTGAATTTATTTTATTTTCAAATTTTATAAGCTCAGTTTCTTTTTTATCCAGATTTAATTGACCAAATAAATCATCAAGTTTTTTATTAAACTTTTGTTCAATAGAACGCTTGTTATAGGGTACTCGTCCAATTTTTTTCCAAGCAGTTATCTTTTCATTTATAATAGCAATGTCTTTTTTAGGATCTCCTGCTAATTTTAAGGTAGCAAGTGATTCTAGCATTTCTTTTTTTGTATCTAAATGAACAAACTCTTCTTTGTTTTCTTCATCTTGTTGTGAATGTAATCGGTCGAAATAATGATTACAAACTCCTTTAAATTGTTTCCAGATTTTATCGCTATCCTTTCTTGGTACATGTCCAATTTTTTTCCAATCGTTTTGGATTTTTTTCATTAAAGAGGTAACTACTTCAAAATCTTCACTATCCTTACTCTCTTCAGCAATTTTTATGAGTTCAAGTTTTTTATCAAGATTGTCAAATTGTTCTTGTTTCTGACTTTTATAAAATATATTTTTCTCTTTGTTAAAAGTACGAGTAGCCTCTTTAAATAAACTCCATATTTCTTTATTACTAGAACGTGGGACTTTTCCAGATTCAAAAAATTTATCCCGAAGTTCCTGAACTTTTTTAATTGTATTTTGCCAGCTCTGATGGTTGGGTTTGGTGCTTTTAGCAATTAGATTAATCTCATTGATTAATTCCTTTTTTATAATAACATTTGCTTCGAATTCTTTCTCTAATTCTTTTAAATGTTCTTGTTTTTTGTCATGAATTATTTTAGTTGCAGCGCTAAATTTATTCCATACATCATCCCTAAACTCTTTGGCAACTGGTCCTATTTCTTCTTTCCACATTTTATGAAGCATTTGTAGTTCTCTAAATGCTATATTACTGTTTTCCTCTTTCGTTAATTCTTCAGCACGACCAATTAGCCTTAATTTTTGTTCTAAATTATGTTTAAAATCACGATCCCTGAACTCTCTGTCTAAATGTAAAATGTCATAAAAATTCTCAACGTGATGATGATAATTATTCCAAACCGTATTGTATTTATCTCTTGGAATTGCTCCAGCTTCAAACCATCTTTCTTGAATACTTTTAAAGTGTTTGAAAATGGTACTTGTTTTTTCTTTTTCGTTAAAAAGACCTTTTAATTCCTCAATTAATCCTAACCTATTCGTTAGGTTTTGGTTAAGATCTTTAGTTAAGTTTTTATAATAAATACTGCGTTTGTCCTTATAACTGTAATAGGTAGAATCAAACTCTTTTTTTAAAGGGGTGGTATAATAGAAATCAATAATATTACCACCTTCTTCTAGGAATGCCTCTTTACTATTTTCTAGTTCTTCATTAAATTTAGAATTGAATACTGTCTTTATCTCTTCTACCTGTGTTTTAATTTCCTGAACAAGCTTCTCTTTAACAAGAAATTGTAACTCGGTGATTAACTCTTTTTCTGATAAAGTCGTATAATCTTTTTGCGGTTCCTCTTCTTTCTCTTCTTCTTCTTCTTCTTCTTCAGAAGATGATTCTTCAATTTTATCAGCTGAAACATTTTCTTGGGTTTCCTTTGAAGGTTCCTCAACTTTAGCTTCTTCTACAGGCTTTGTTTCAGTTTCTTCTGTAGTAGTTGTCATTGAAACTTCTTCTTCTACTGCTGTGGATGATTTTGTTTTCTCATCTTCAGGTTTTGGAGTTTCTTGCTTTTCTGCAGCATTTTCAGTTGTAGGTATAACAGCTTTTTCTTTTTCTTCTTTCAAATTTTTTTCTGACATTTTTTTCAATGTTAAGGTTCGGTCCTGAAAATTCAGGTTTAAAAGGTCAATATACTAACTACAGTTTAATTGACAATGGATGAGATGTACTTTTAGAAAAATTTATGATTTCCAGATTGCTAAAGATTCTTTTGCTTGATATTCTAACATTTTTAATCCATTGCTTACTCTTGCGCCTTGGGCTTTGCTTTTTTTCATGAATTGTGTTTCCCGAGGATTATAAGTTAGGTCGAAAGCTAGATGGTCTTTAGTAAGGAATTCATAGGGAATATCTGGAAATTTGTGAATATCTGGAAAAGTACCCAAAGGCGTACAGTTGATGATTAGATAATTCTTTGAAATAATACTTCTGTTTAAATCCTCATAGGCTAGGGTACTTTCACTTTCACTTTTAGTTCTAGATACTTGAGTGATTTTAAAACTTAAAGTCTGTAGGACATATAAGATCGCTTTACTAGCACCTCCTGTGCCTAATAAGAGGGCATTTTTATCTTTGACAGGAAGAAAATCCATCAATGCCTTTGCGAATCCGTAATGATCCGTATTGTAGCCAATAAGTTTACCTTTTTTGTTAATTTTAATGGTGTTAACAGCACCAATTAACTTTGCTTCCTTATCAATTTTGTCAAGTAATGGAATGATACTTTCTTTATAAGGAATAGTGACATTAAGCCCTTTGAGGTCTTCCTCTTCTTTAAGAATATCTACAAGCTGACTCACACAAGGAATATCAAAATTATGATAGGAGTCTGAGCTGTTTTCTTGTTCAAATTTTATAGTGAAAAACGTTTTGGAAAAAGAATATCCAATGTTATTTCCTATTAAACCATATTTAGCCATTTTTTAATGTTTTATTTTTATAATACCAGTCTAGGAATAATAAAATAAATACTCCTACAATAATAAAGAAAATCGCCATAAGAATTTCGTAAGAAAATTCTGTAGGGAAATAGCGTTCGTAGCCATTTATGATTTGCCTTCCATTTGCATCTAACAAAATTTCTCCATCAGAATTTGTATCAAATATTTTCACTTTCCAAGGCCATACTACGCCTAAAGAACCTGCTATAAACCCAATAATCACAGCATTTGTAATTTTTTTAAAATGTTTTAATAAATAGGCTAAAATATGCGATAGAGATACTAGTCCTGTAATAGAGCCTAAAGAAAACATAGTTAATACTTTTAACAAACGCATTCGTGAACTATTATTTATAAAGCTATAGTCTCCTTGAAATATATCAGCTAGGGTGTCGAATAAGGCATTTACAGAATCTACTAAAAGCAATACATAATTACCTAATAATAATAGAATAAATGAGCCTGATAAACCTGGAAGAGTCATTCCTGACACTCCAATGATCCCACAAAAAAACACAAAAAGTAGATTGTCATTTTCTTTAGCGGGTTCTAAGAAGCTAATACTTACTCCTACTATAATTCCCAGTATTAGATAGGTTATATATTTTCTATTCCATTTTCCAAAATCTTTGGCTATATAATAAACGGACCCGATAATCATACCAAAAAAAGTGCTCCATACATATAACTCGTACCTTTCTAGTAAGAAATCAAGAACTTTTGAAATACTAAAATAACTGATCACCATCCCTAAAAAAAGAAGCCATAAGAAACGGGCGTTGGTATACTGTAAAAAACTTTTAAGACCTCTGTTAAAAAGTAATTTAACAGCTTTCCCATTTATTTTCTGAAGTGAATAAATAAATTCTTCATAAAAACCAACAACATATGCTACAATCCCTCCAGAAACTCCAGGGACTTTATTGGCAGTTCCCATCGCAAGCCCTTTAATAACAAGCCAAATTTTATCTGAAATGGAACGTTCATTTGCCATTAGGTATTTTTTAAAGATGAAATTTTCTCTAATATAAAAATACTTAAAAAACCAAATACCATAAATAATATAGCATATACTAATTGCGAATCTGCATTATTATTAATGACTGTGTAATTAAATGGACTAATACTTTTTTCGATGATTGTTTTATAGGTATCAAAATCTTGTGTGCTCTTTTGTAATACAGAAAGTGTTCCCGTATTAGAAACCGTTGCAAACAAAACTTCTGTTCCCATTTCTTTAGAAAACACTGAAATCGTTTCCTTCCAAGGCCAAATTTTATTTAAGGAGCCCACTATAAATCCAGTAAGAACTGCTAGTGTAGTATTCTCATAATGTTTATAAAGCCATTTTAAAACTCTACTAAAACTAAGTAAACCGATTAACGCTCCTAAAATAAAAAGAAATAATCTCTTAATATCAAAGTCATGAACTGCATCACTAAGTGTTTTATATGCTCCTAAAATCACTAAAATAAAAGAACCAGAAATTCCTGGTAAAATCATTGCACAAATTGCAATTGCGCCCGCGATAAATAGAAAGTAAGGATTGTCATTACTGGCTAATGATGGTATTGTAGTAATGTAATATGCCAGTAATGCTCCGATTAAAATTGAAATTACAATTTTAAAATTCCAAGTCACAATCTGTTTTCCTATATAAAGAATACTCGCTATAATTAATCCAAAAAAGAAAGCCCAAATTAAAATTGGATGGTTTTCAATAAAGTATTTTGCTATCCTAATAAAAGTTACAAAACTTATTGCTATTCCAGATACAAGTGCAATTAAAAAATTACCATTTAGTTGGTTCCAAAAAGCAACTATTCCTTTGTCTTTTAATGTTTTAAAAAGAGATAGATTGATGTTGCTTATGGAGGTCACCAATTCTTCATAAATTCCAGAAATAAAAGCTATGGTACCTCCAGAAACGCCTGGAACTGCATCTGCTGCACCCATAGCGAGTCCTTTAGCAGTAATAATTAGGTATTGTAATAGGTTACGTGAAGGCATAAATTATTCTCTTAGCCCCAAAAATACACAAATTATAGCGAAGGGTTTTTGTGCTTTTTAATAATTTCTTGTACTCTTTCTGAAACATAAATTTTAGGAAATAACTCTTCAATAATGATTAAATATTCCTGATCTAAACGAAGTGCATTTTTTAAATGAAACTCTCCCTTTCTATCTTCACTAAGGTGGTAAAACAAACCAGCTAATCGATATTCTATTTCGGCGCATTCTGGGTGAAATTCTGCAGCTTGAAAAAGATTGTTAGTTGCAGCTTCATATTCCCCTAGTTGCATTAAAACATCGTTTCTTATTAACCAAGTATTCAGTTCATAGTTACCAAGTTCTAATGTTTTACGATATCCAATTTCTGCTTCTTCAAATAAATTTAAACGATAATTAATCTTAGCATATCGTTTCCAATACAATACATTCTCACTATCGATATTTATCGCTTTGTCTATATAATAAAGTGCTTTTTGATAGTTTTTAGAATGGATGTAAAAATCAGTAATAGCAATCCATCCCTTATCTAATAAGGCATCTTCTTCAACACATTTGTTGAAAAATTGCAATGCTAATTCTTTATTTCCTAATTTCTCGTAACATTTTCCAATTCGCAATAATGCAAACGAAGTTGGGTCATCTAGACCTAAAGTAACGGTATAACTTACAATTGCTTCAGAATAGTTTTTAAGTTTTTCAAGTACTTTTCCTTTTTCTAAATATGCTCCTATAAAAGTATCGTCACTTATAATAGCAAAATCGAAAGCTGCTAGTGCTTTTTTATATTCTTTTAAAATATAATACTGCTTGCCAACCTGATGCCAAGCAACTTCACAATAGGGGTTTTTATTTAAAAATTCGTTTAAATAATCTATTGCAGCTTCATGCTGTTCTAAATATTCAAAACAATAAATAATATTGTACAATGCCGAAAAGTCTTGATCGTCATTTTCTAAACATTTAATGAAGTAGTATTTAGAATTTTCAAAATCTTCTAAAAATAAATATTCCATTCCAAGTAGTGACAATACGTCAGCTTCATCTTCGGTAAGATCTAAAGCGATCTCTAACATTTTTATCGCCTCTTTATGTTTATCTCTTCTGGAAAGTATATTCGCTTTCTGAATATACAATTCTTCATTAGATTTTTCTATGTGTATTAGCTCCTCTAGTAAATTATCTGCGGTATCTAATTCATTTTCAAAAACAAACATTTCTACCTTAAACAGTTTAAGGTTGATAGAGGATGGATGTTGCTCAAGGCCAAGTTTTGTTGCCTTTTTTGCAAGTTTCATCTTTCCATTTTCTAAATAATAGTGAATTATTTCTTCAAACTCATTAGAGTCAAAAAATAACACACTGTTGGTTTTTAGCATGGATTCGAAGCGGGTAAGTGAGAAATTGTTATGCTCGTTAGGGCTATGTTGCATTCGCGGGATTTAACTGTTTCTTCTTAATTAAAGATACTAATGTAGCTTAAAGTTCAATAGCTATGCCATTATTCTTGTTAACGGACTTATCAACAGGAAAATGTAATAGTTATTTAGTTGTTGTTTTACAAAAAAAATTAGTTAAGCCTAAGCGTTAATAGTCTTTAAGACAGATAATAGTATTTGACAACCTTCTTTAATTTCGGTTTCTGAAATGGTTAAAGGCGGAGTGATACGTGCCGCTTTATCTTCAAAAAGAAGCCAAAAAAGCAGTAAACCTTGCTTCTTACAAGTTAGAATTACTTCTGAAGCAATCTCTGGGGAATCGAATAAAATGGCTAACATGAGTCCTTTTCCACGAACTTCTTTTATAAGAGGGTGATTTAATAGTTTTCTGAAAAGTTTTTCTTTCTGAAATGTTTGTAATATCAAATCACTTTCTGTTAATTCTTTTAATGTTGCTAAAGCAGCAGCAGCTATTACAGGATTTCCTCCAAAGGTGGTAATATGTCCTAATTTTGGATTGTGAGTGAAGAGTTTCATTAATTTTTCTGAGGCAGTAAATGCCCCAATTGGCATACCGCCACCCATTCCTTTTCCTAGTACTACAATATCTGGAACAACATCGTAATGTTCAAAACCAAATAGTTTCCCTGTCCGTCCAAATCCTGGTTGGATCTCATCTAAAATCAATAAGGTGCCAACTTCATTACATCGATTTCTAACTTTTTTTAGATAATCATTTTCAGGAACAATAAAACCAGCACCTCCCTGTATGGTTTCTAATACAACAGCCGCTGTTTTATTTGTAATTTTTTTTAAATCTTTTTCGGAGTTAAATTCTATAGATTTACAATTGGGCAGTAATGGTTGAAAAGCTTCTTTTCGTTCTTCCAAACCCATAATACTCAATGCTCCCATGGTATTGCCATGATAGGCTTTATTGGCGTAAATAATCTCTTTTCTGCCTGTCGCTCTTCGAGCTAATTTAATTGAACCTTCAATAGCTTCCGTACCACTATTGGTAAGGTAAGTGGTAGTTAAATTTTCTGGTAAATGATCCGATAGGAGTTTGGTAAGGGTTACTGCAGGTTCTTGGATAAACTCTCCATACACCATTACATGCAAATAGGAATCCAATTGTTTTTTTACTGCCGCTACCACATTAGGATGGCAATGCCCCAAACTACATGCAGATACTCCAGCGATAAAATCTAAATACTTTTTGTTATTAGTATCAAAAATATAACTCCCTTTGGCATGAGAAACTTTTAATGCCAGTGGGTAAGGAGTGGTTTGTGCTTGATATTTAAAAAAATGATCACGCATTAGTTCTCTTTTAGGAGAGTAGTTTCTTCCTCTTTATTTTTTCTATTAAATTCCTTAACTTTTAAGGGAGTTGCATCCTCGGTTTTATTTTTTAAATGTTCTGGGGATAATTTGGAAGCTTCGGGAATGATAAGTTCGTTTTCTGGATTTTCATCAAAGAATTCGCCTTCATCTTTTGGTAAAGGAATCCCTTCGATTTTAGGAAGAACAGGAGCTGGCTTTCCTTTAAACAAGTCTTTTACAGAAAGGAGTCTTTCTTCTCCACGCCAATTAAAACCAGGTAAGATTCTTGCGTTTTCAGGAAACTGAGAAGGAGGGTATAATTTACCAGTTACTTGTTTGTTAAAGCGTATTCCTCTTATCTCTTCATTTTCGATATACAATTGTATGGAGCTACTCAAGGTATTGTTAATGCCTACTAATTCTTGTTTTTCATTTCTTGAAAAGAAAATAACCTGTGTGTTTTTAATAATATTTACTGTGTCTAAGATATTATTCGTAAACAATCCTATTAACCGTTCTCCTTTTACTTGATTATACCCCGCACTGTCCTTTTGTACAATAAAAGCATTGTTAAAGACTTTTAGGGTGTCTAATTGATCAGTTTTAAGATTCCTGAGTAAATGAATGGTATCCCCAGTCATCTGATTTTCACCTGTCCATAATACGGGATTTCTAAGTAATTTGGTCAAACCCGTTTTTTCATTTACAAATATAGAGTCGCATTTCCCACTTGTGGGTTCTTCTCCTGGCAACCCTTTTTTAAACATTCGGGCTTTATAATAGCCTCGTAATATTCTATTGTCTGGTGGGCCAGTAACTCGTAATGTATCGGCATGAATGTAAATAGAATCATTATCTCTTACGGTAATAGCAAGGGCTCTCTTGGTGATAAATAAGGAATCTTTATCTCGATAAACCTCAGCATAATGCCCTCTTATAAAGCTCTGATTAAGGGTGTCGATTACCTTAATATTATTGGTAGCGGATGCAAAATTTCGATTGCGATCAAAATAAATACTGTCTCCGTGTAAAATTCGATTTTCATAGTCAATACGAGAATTTTTCACAAAATAACCAATATCAGATCGTGTGTTGTAATAGCCTCTTTCGCAATAAACGGTACTTGTTTCGCTTTCAATAGTAGACTCCCCATACATATATGCAATTCCAGATTCTGAATAAAAATCCAATTGCTCTGAATTTATGGTATACTCCGGGTTTGTGATTTTTACATTAGATAAAAACTGGTATTTTTTATCTGCCGCAAAATAACGACCAACTCTACTGGTAAGAGTACTAGCAGTATCTTTAACGGTTCCTCCACTTCGATAAAAAGCCTGTTGTTTTAATCGGTCGAAGTAAAGTGTATCGGTTTTTAATGTAGTTTTAGGATCGTTAAATACAACATCTCCACTTGCAAAAGCAAATTGGGTATTCCCATTATATTCCCCGTATTTACTACGCATAGAAATACTATCTCCTTGTGCAATTTTCACACTACCATAAGCTTTTACAAAATTATCTTTGGTATAGACATAAGCTTGATCGCACCACATTTCAACTCCTTCATGAACAATATATACTTGTCCCGTATTATCTCTCGTGTAAATTACAGCATCTGGAAATTCGGGTTTCTTTTCCCAATAACCAGATTTTATGGTAACCTGAGTTTTCTCTTCAGGAGGAGTACCCTCTTTTTCTTGTGCAGAAATAGATATTCCAAAGAATAAAAAGAGTAAAATGAAAATGTAGTTATATATTTTCAAAAAAAAGAATCCTTAGTTATAATAATTAACGAAGATACTAAAGAATTGGTATTACCTATGAATGGTTTGTTTTCTATCTGGACCTACTGAAACAATTTTAATAGGGATTTCTAATTCCTTTTCAAGAAAATCGATGTATTCA
>MAAC01018899.1_pt1 | contig 29887 bp, 22 predicted proteins | sample 1115981 | NCBI WGS metagenome assembly MAAC01 (sample SAMN04961126, study PRJNA320927) | seawater metagenome | isolation source: sample BD02T64 sea water enriched with oil for 64 days | place: USA:Gulf of Mexico | collected 2013-07-27 | reverse complement strand
TTGAATAATTTTGCCTTTACCTCCTGGCAGCAACGGCCCTATCTTTTTCACTTCAAACATCACCGGCCCATTACCGGTGGCGTGACCCATATGTACCAGAATTGTACCTTTATACCCTTTGAGGGTTCCGATGGGGAAAGCCTGGTCTGTATCACCTTATTTGATGTTACCGATACGGCTATTTCTCATCAGGAAGTGCAGCAGGCACATGCCGATCTCGAAGAACTGAGCCATCGCGACCCCCTGACCGGCGTTTACAACCGGCGCTATATGGAGTCCGAGCTGGACAAGGAGTTTCAGCGTGTGGCGCGCTACGGCGGCAAGTTATCAGTGTTATTTCTCGACCTGGATTTTTTTAAGAAAGTGAATGATACCTACGGCCATCAGGCGGGGGATCAGGTCTTGATTGAAGTGACTCAAAGGATAAGCAGTATTGTTCGAGCTACAGATTGCCTGGCCCGTTATGGCGGTGAAGAGTTCGCGATTATGTTGCCTGAGACCGATACCAGTGGCGGCTTGATTTTCGCCAATCGAGTTAGGGAGGCGATTGAAGAAACTCCCGTCCACTACGAAGAGCATGTCATTGCGGTGACAGCCAGCCTGGGGCTGAGTGAATATGTTGAGGGTACTGAGAACTATGACACCTTGCTGGACCAGAGCGACAAGGCCCTTTATGTCGCCAAAAAACAGGGCCGTAACCGCGTGGTTTGCTTTTTGCCCGATATGTAAGTCCGGGGGCCTTTGATACGATCCTGCCTTTGCAAAATTGCCATTGATGGACCTTACTGTCAGCGGCGGAGCCTAGCCTCCAGCTCCTATTTCTCGTGTATTACCAAATATCTCTATGACCCCCTGTTTTTTTAGAGCTTGGCCTCTAGCCTGCCTACTCTTTGGCGGTGCGGGTTTATAAATACCGATTCGCAGACGCCCCTCCCGACGCCGAGACTTTACTTGAGGGTAGCTAGGCTATACCCTCGGGTCGAGATTATCCTTAGTAGGCTTGGTTTTGATTGTTGGTGATAACGCGAGGCCAGGCTGCGGCAAGCCTGCTTATAAACTACCCAACAGGGCAAGAGGCAAGGGTATCTGTGTCGATTAAAAGTACACAACTATAAATAACAATGATGGACTGAGCGAGGAATTAAGAGCATGAAGGTAGGACTGTCCTGTATTTTTCAAAATCCCTGGAATAACCTCAACGACCACGACGTGTATCAGCACGAAGTGCGCATCGCCTCTCAGGCCGAGGCCCTGGGTTACGACTCGATTTGGGGTGTGGAGCATCACTTCACCGGTTACACCATGTGCCCCGATGTGCTTCAGTGGTTGTCTTTTATCGCCGGTAAAACCGAGAAGGTTCAGCTCGGATCAATGGCAGTTATCTTGCCCTGGCACGATCCTGTTCGGGTTGCCGAACAATTTTCCATGCTCGATAACCTCTCCAATGGTCGCTCCATCATTGGTTTTGGTCGGGGCCTGGCCCGTGTCGAGTTTGATACCTTTGGACTCAATCAGAGTGATGCCCGTGAAACCTTTATGGAATCGGCCAAACTAGTTCTGGAAGGCCTTGAGAAAGGCTACTGTGAACTTGACGGCGAGCTGGTTAAACAGCCCAAGGCACCGATTCGTCCTGCGCCGATCAAATCCTTTAAGGGGCGTAGCTATGCGGCCTCTATGTCGCCGGATTCCATTTTGGGCATGGCCGAACTCGGTTTGGGCTTGCTCTTGATTCCCCATAAACCCTGGGAAGAAGTGGCCGTCGATATTGCGCGCTACAGTGAGCTGTTTAATAAGGTACACGGTACCAACCCACCGGCACCACTGGCGGCGTGCTGGACCTATTGCCATGAAGATGCCGATGTGGCGAAAGAGGCGGCCTATAAATATATGACCGGTTATTGGCAGAGTGTGATCGACCATTACGAAATGAATAAGGATTACTTTAAAAAGCGCAAGGGCTATGAATACTACGGTGACATGTCCGATGTGATTAATGATGTTGGCCGCGATGCCATTGCCGAAATGTTTATGAGCCTGCAGGTCTGGGGAACTCCTGAGCAGTGCTATCAAAAAATTGTCGATATTCGCAGCAAGATTGGAAACAACGGTTTTAACGGTGTCTTTAGCTATGCCGATATGCCTTTCGATATGGCAGAGGATAGTTTTAAACTCTTCAGTAAAGAGGTCTTACCCCGACTGAAAGAATTGCCCGATGTCGAGACAGTTGAAAATGTCGCCTAAAATCATCTAAAATAATTGTCTAGAAATTTTAGACTGTGGTGATTAGCCCCGTTCTGCGGGGCTAATTTACATCTCCACTCAATGTTCCCCAGTAAGAAAAACCCATTAATAAGTATTAATAATAAATAAGGTATTAGTCATGGGTCGAAAATCACGGATTTTAAAGGCTGCCGCGTTGGTGGTTTTTTTTAGTGTTGGGCCACTGAATCACAATTTGTACGCAGGGGAATGCAAGCCGGTGAAATGGGGTGCCGATGATGAAATCGGTGCGGCCAATCTGGTGACACCGAAAAGCGTATTGCTAGCCTCGCAGTTGATCAAAAAAGGGAAAACTCAACATCTCGGTATTATTATTGATAAGGACACTCCGGCCTTTGGGCCACGCTCACTCAATTTACAGATTGTTCAGCCGGCTCAGGAATGGGGGCGGGAGGCCTTCGCCAATGGTTTTAACTACAACGATGATATCTTTCAGGGCTGGTTTGGTATTGGTTCCCAGCTCGACGGCCTTGGTCATGTTGGTCAACATCAGGTGTTTTACAACTGCCTGAAGGGGCCCGAGTTTGTCACCACTACCGGAGTGACAAAAATGGGTATCGAAAAAGTCCCGCCCATTGTCGCTCGCGGCATTGTCCTCGATATGGCCGCCTTCCACGGTGTCGAATATATGACGGCAGGGCAGTTAATAACCGTCGAAGATGTCGAGGCGGTGGCAAAAAAGCAGGGGACGCCCATTCGAGAGGGTGATGTGGTGCTGTTCCACACCGGCTGGACAGACGCGATGATGGCGCAGGACCCAAAAACCTGGGGCAGTAGCGAGCCGGGTATTTCCGAGGCCACGGCAAGGTATTTGGCGCAGAAGAATGTCGTCGCCGTGGGTGCCGATACCTGGGGTGTCGACCCGGTGCCGCCAGAGGTGGAGGGCAATATTTTTGCCGGCCACATCACCTTGCTTCTCCACCATGGCATTTATCTACTCGAAACCATGAACACCGGCGTGTTGGTGCGCGATAATGCCCATGAGTTTTTCTTTGTGCTGGGTGTACCCCGGGTGCGTGGTGCGGTACAGGCAATGATTGACCCCATTGCGATTTATTAGCAATAGCGCTGAAATTGCGTTCTTAGGTCGGGGCTATTTGTCCCGGCCTTTTATTTTGAATGAAGCTTATTATAAATAGGAGTTATTGATGGATTCATTGCAGGTGTGGGCCTGGGTGTTCTTGTTTCTTTATGTCGGCGCGATGATAGGTTTTGGCTATCTCGGCATGCGCCAGGTGCAAAATAGCGACGATTTTTCCACGGCTCGCGGTGGCTATGGCATGTGGTTTCTGGCCTTTGCGATGACGGCCACGACAGCATCCGGGGCGACCTTTCTGGGTATTCCCGGCCTGGGTTATAAATTTGGCCTACCAGCCCTCGGTTATGCCCTGGTATATCCCTTCGCCGTTTATCTCGGTGTCTGGTTGTGTTTCAAACAGGTGCAAAAGGCCGGTAATGCCTTTGGCAATCGCTCCATCCCCGAGTTTATCGGCGATCGCTATCAGTCGAATGTCCTGCGTATTATCGTCGCGGTATTTTCCATTGTCTTGTTGTTCTATCTGGCCGCCCAATTATTGGCGGGTCTGGTGATGTTTGAGCAAATGCTCGGGCTCGACGCCTTCTGGGCACTGACGGTCACCATTCTCGTACTGCTGGTGTATGTGGTATTGGGTGGTGCCCACGCCGATATTCTTACCGACGGCGTGCAGGGTGCCATGATGCTGATATTGGCTGTTGCCATCGTCGTTATGTTCGTCAACGGTGTCGGTGTTGAGGGGGGTCTCGATGGCGTGATGTCACGCTTGCAGAATTTGGACCCAAAGATGGTGGGTGTCTTTTACGAGGGTTCGGGCATTCTCGATTCAAGCTGGGACTTCGTGGCCATCTTTCTCGCCCATCTATCCCTGGGTATGCTACCCCATATTGGCAATAAGGTCTGGGCCTTAAAGGAAGGCGTGGGGCGCACCCGTTTCCTACTGCTGTGTCTGGTTTTTGGTGTGGTGCTGGCGGCCATGATCTTTGGCGGCGTGCTGGCGCGCGCGGTGCTGGGTGACGAGCTACTGACCAGCCCGGGAGGCCCCAATCAGGCGATACCAGCTCTGTTTATCGCTTTGTTTCCTCAGTGGTTGGCGGCACTGCTGGGTGTTGCGATTCTGTCGGCCATCATGTCCACGGCCGATGGTTTGGTGATTTCCACCTCGCAAATCTTTGCCAACGATATCTATCGGCGTTCATTGTCGAAGGTTCTTCACCCCAATGCGTCTGAAGAAGAGGTCGACCACAATGTGTTGAAAATCAGTCGCTGGAGCATCGTCGTGGTACTGCTCGGTGCGGGTGTCCTGGCTTGGCATTCCATCGGTCAGAATATTGCGTTAATGGTTTGGGCGGGGCTGGGTGGCATGATGGCTGCCTTGGCCGGGCCATTAATCCTCGGTGTGTTTTGGCGCGGTGTGACTAAGCAGGGCGCGATTTGGGGTTTTGTGATTGGCGCCATTTCCTTCACGGTGCTGCGCAATGCCTGGTTACCGGTGGGTGATGTCGAAGGCAACGTGCTGCAACAGGGCTTATTCTGGATGAATCGTCAGGCCAACAACCCCTTTGCCTGTGCGACCGTGGGGGAGGGCTTGTCTGTGTTGACGACTGTTGTGGTGTCGTTGCTGACCCCGGCACTGCCTCGGGAGCATATCGACAAGATATTTGGTAGCCGTAATGCTTGATTGACATTTTTCTCCGTAGTATTAAAAAACCCGGCAGTTGCCGGGTTTTTTAATACTACGGTGGTGGTATGTTGGTGTCTTAGAATTGATAGGTAAGGCGCAGTGATACCTCGTCGGCCCAGGCCAGGGGCTGTAGTGCACCGGCGTTGTCCTTGCTGTCGAGGAAGCTGGCAAAGCTTTCAATAGTCCAGTTTTTGTTAGGTTTATAGCGCACACCGGGTTGGATCAAATAGCTACCGTTGAAGTCGTAAAGCATGATCATATCGAGCTTCCAAATGAGCCCGGGGAGGGGTTGCTGAACCGCGAAAGATATCGCGTCCCAGCCGTGTGATTCCTCACCGCCACTTGGAGCCTTGGTGCTTGTACCGCCGAGATGTCGCAGATGCCTGCCGGCCAGATCACTTTCCGATTTATGCATCCACTGGAAGGCGAGAAAGGTGGCAGGGAAGGCATTGCTAAAGCGTTGGTATTTTTCGAAAACCAGTCCAGTGACCCATTCATCTTCTACTATGAAGTGCCGGGAATTGTTATTGGTGAATTTTTTGTCGGGTGTATAGGTCAACTCAAAACGTACCACCAATTGGTCGAGCCAGGTATCGGGTTCCGAATAAAATATGTAATTGGCACTAAAGCCGAAGACATTTTCTGAGGCGTATAAGGGGATAACATCGGCCTCAAGGTCACCAATGGCGGTGAAAAAATTATCGAGGACAAAACTTGCCTCGGCAACGGAATTAACGTAGTCCGGGCCATTGAGGCCCAGGGCAAATTGCATGAAATTACCTATGAAGGGGAATTCTTGCCCCAGAACATTGATTGCTTCAACCCCGTTAATGCCCAATAAATGAGCCGTGGATATCCAGTCAAGTGAACCGTAGACCCCCGAGTTGGGAGCGCCGATTGCACCTGGGAAGCTAGTACTGCGGAAGGGTTGATCTGAGAAGTTACCGAAGGGTGCAAAGGCCGGATTGAGGGCGGTCTGCCCTCCCGGGGCCAGGACAAGTATGGGGTCTGGATTGTGTCGGCTCACCGCCATAAATTGCAGCCCCAGTTCATCGAATTGAGCGAGCAGCCTGATACCGGCATTAATTTGCTTGTCGACCTTATCGAAACCAAGATCATTTCTGATGTGGAAGGGTGAATTGATAATACTGTAGGAGCTACCCGTTTGCGGTGGTACGGAGGCTTGAAACAATTGTGCAAAAGTTTCTATCTCCCAGTTATTGTTGAAATTGTAACTGAGCCGTATGCCTGGCGCTGAAATGCGCTCGTCGGAATATTCCTCCGAGGCCAGGTCGAGGAAGGTGTGACGGCGTAGATCGAGGCCGTTGGGAGCATCCATGACACGAAAGAAAATTGCCTCACCCCAGGCAATCTGTTGATTGCCGATGCGGAACCAGAAATCCCCCAGAGAGTAGTCGATATAGGCAGATGGCAGATCGATCATAAAGTCATCGTCACAAACTTCAAAAATAGTCGCGCATTTACCGTGATGATCAACCTTAAATTGATTGACATCTTTGGCACCGCTTTTAATGCTGACATCATTAAAGACATCGGCAGAATAAAAGCCTCGGACCTTGATAAAGGCTTTGATATCCTCGTTGATGGTAATGCTGAAATTGACTTCGGCCCGGGTCGCCATCAGGTTCCAGTCATTGTCATAGTCGAAATCTTTCTTAATAAAACTTGGGGCACCCGTGGTATTGGGCACGGTACCTGAAACGATGGCGGTGCCCCGATTCATGGGGTTTTGATCATTGCTGATACTGTAGGCCATCTCCTGACGAATAAAGCCCGATACATTGACCTCTATGGTGTGGGCAGTGGGTATCAGCAGCAGACTCACTGTAAGTATCATTGCTAGTTGGGTGATAAATGTTGATCGTTTCATTGCCATATCCCTACTCATTGCTCGGTTAGGCTAATTACCATGAAGTACTGCAGACAGGCCTTGCCAGTTAACTCCCCAGCTTGCGAATTGCTTGTACAGTGAGGTATTTTGCATAGGCGTTTTCACTGTCAAACTGAGTTCTTACACCACCTATTTTTTCGGCTTGATTGAAGCGGGAAAGCCGGTCGCTCTGTACATCGTGGGAATGCACGTATGACCAGGACCACTCAGGATTACCGTTGGCATCGAGATGAGCAAATTCGCCTTTCTTTTGTTGACAGAACCCCATTTCGAAGGAGCGCCAAATTTTCCCTTGCCGGTCGTAGGTGACATAGCCGATGGGAGCCATGTTTCTAACGTCGAGCCAGATACGCTTTTTACTCACGGGTGCTCGGGGGAAACCCGTTGGTTCAGCTTCGACGACGATAACTTCGGGACAGAGTTGATACTTTACTTGGTAAAAGGTTTTGCCTTTTTTACCGCCATGTACCAGGTGCTCTTTGGACCAATTCTCCTTATCCCCCTGCCACATGCCAGACTGGGAGCCGAGGAAGGGGCCGCGAGCAATGATTTTGTGCTTGCCCCAGGTCAGCATTGGATCTCCGGCAGCCCAGGCATCGGAAAGATAAAAATTAATGCCTGGGGCCAGGGGTTCAAAACGCTGGTTGGTGGGAAAGCGCCTAACACGCTTGAATGAGGGCAGGTAACCGAAGAGATCGGGGAATAGCCGTTGATCATATTTCCAGATATTTAAAAATGAGGTGCCCCGTGCATCGTCCGGCGCGGTAAACCAAAGGGACGAATGTCGAAGCTTTTTGTCAAAACCTTCTAGGTAGGGGCCACTGGGGTTACTGACCAGTGCGCTAAAGTTTTTTTCACACCAGGCGAGTTTGTATTCGTAATCGACATTGCCACTGGGCCCGATATCGTGGTCGTCAACGACAAAAATCGTGGTGTCGTGACGCCCCCAGCTCAAGGTGATATTGGCAATAGCCTCCAGGCCGGTTTGAGGATCGATAAAAGGCGTGCCGCCAATCCATTGATCGCCACTACCTTTAACAAATACATTACCGTTTACATCAAGTACCGCTCTACCTTGATTTGACAGAGTAGCGCGGAGATAATCGTGGGGAAATAGTTCGGTGGCATCTGTGGTGGTGGGCACCAGTTCTATGCGTCGCCCCTGCTGGGCAACCTGTAGGTAGACAACGGGGTCAAGCAGGTCCTTGACGATCTTTACATTACTGGCATCGAGAATATCGCCGTCTTTCAGTGCGCCCTGGGTAAAGGCTTCGATGGACAATAATTCATCGGGATAGGCCTTGGTGATGTCGGCCGATTCGCCGATCAGAGGCCACAGAGACGTCAGCACACCAGCCTCCATTATGCCTTTGCTCATCTTTTCTAAAAAGAAGCGGCGGCTGTAATCGATGTCATATTTTTTAATGTGTATTGCCACGGTGGTTCCCCTATAAGTCTGTTGGGTTGAACCTTAGTTCCGTTGTCTTACTCAGAGTTATCCGTCTCGAAAAGTTCGTCTTAAAATTTGCGGGAGGTGGAATAGATAACGCTTTTTGAATTGAGCTCTGGTGAAGTGTAGTCGAGCTGTGTGATTTTGCTGTATGTGTAGATACTGGGTTATTTCAGATGCTTATCGAAAGTATAAATGGGTTTTATAGGCGTAATTATTACCTGATCCTCTGATTTTGGCGCGGACATTACTTGGGTAGGCTCTGTTTGTCGTGCCTGCGGTACGTCTCGACCTCGGGGTCGGACAAAACTTGAAAAACTTAGCAGCAACTGTCTGTTTTCACGAATGAAAGGAAAGGCCCGCAATCGAAGATAGGCTTAAAGGCCCTACAGCATTTCTGCATGCCGACTTTATATTCAGTGATATTTTATTGTCTTCCAGCGGGGCTCTGGCACATAGATGTTGACCATCGCCCCGCCAAGAATAAGAAAGGCGACGGAGCAGATAAATACGGCTTCATAGCCTAGCCATGCAGCCAGGATACCGCCTAGCAAGGGGCCTATAAACCCAGCGACCTCCGAGCTCGAATTGGCAATGGCGATACGCAGGGGGACATCGTCGCGGTGACCAAATTCGAGGGTTAAATTAATGGCGGTGCTCTGGAAGCCCTGTGTTGCGGCGCCGATGCCAATAAATACGAGTATATTGACGAGCAGCCCCTGGCTAAACAGCAGCAGCAGGGTAGAGGCTATCCACAGGCCGATGGAGGAGAGGAAGGCGAGGCGGAAACCGCGCCGGTCGGCTATAAAGCCCCAGACAAGATTGGAAATGGTACCCGACAATGTAAAAGCCACCGTTAATGTGCCGAGTACGGTGCCGCTTAATCCCAATGTTTGTCCCGCGTAGAGAATGTAAAAGGGCATCGCCATGCGACCCATGGTTGCCAGGGAGCGAGCTAAAAAATAATGGGTGAAGGCGGGATCGTCGCGCAGTAGCTCGGGGATGTGCGACAGTCGCTCGCGCAGCGAGACATTGGCGGCGACGGAGGGGGGCTGAGGTTCGCGTACAAAGAGCAACATCACCAGGCCAATGCTAGTCAGTGCAAAAGCGAGCAAAAATGTCATCGAGTAGCCGAAGGCGTCGGGGTTGTTACCGATCAGGTAGTGTCCACCCAGGTAGGCAACGCTGGCAGCGGTAATGCCGGCGAGGAAGTTGCGCAGCCCCGTCAGCCAGCCGCGTTGATCGATCGGTATGACCTTGCTCATCAATACGTTGAAGATGACACCCTGCATGCCCTGAAAGAGTCCCAGCAGAGCCAGGAACACATAGATTGCCAGCAGTGCGGAGGCAGGAGATAGCAGTAGCCCCGCTAATGCGATACACAGCACCATTGCTCGCATACCGGCGCCAATAAGAAAGCCCATTGGCAGGACTCGGACTCTATGCTCGATAAGGTTAGCGCCCAGTAGTGGCGTGATGGCCATGCCGAGGGACTGCATGGCGAGGGCAATGCCTACCGCCACATTGGAGCCCATGGACAGTAGCATTACATAGGCCGGTAGAAAGGTGGGGGCGGTAAGCAGGCGAAACCCCGTTTGCCCCAGCAGACCGTGGGCGAGGTGGGCGGCAAAATTGCGTTTCAGGTTGCGACGAATCTGCAACTGGTAGTTGCGTTCAGCGCGGTGCTTGGTTTGCTGTTGTTTCACTATCTGGAGGAACCTGGGTTGCGCATGGTCACGGGCGGCAATTTTATTGTGGCCGGCACCGCCATGAAGGTATCTAGAATATCGTATTTGGTGTCCGCCGCGCTAATTGAGCGATGTCCCGAAATTGATTTTGCACATCTCCTGTGATGTTATGAGTTCGAAAATAAATAATAAAAAGGATCTTAAAGTGAGCCAGTCACACATTCTCGATGGCATAAAGGTACTCGATTTTACCCAGTTTCTCGCCGGCCCCGCTGCGACCCGCCTGATGGCGGAAATGGGTGCGGAGATTGTCAAAATCGAAGAGCCAACGATTGGCGATAACTCCCGTCATTTTCCCTTCAAGGCCGAGGACGGCCGCAGTGGCTACTACGTTCAGCAAAACCGCGGTAAAAAATCTCTGGCCATCGATTTGAAATCGCCGCGGGGTAAGGACATTATTCGCCAGATGATCCCCCATTTTGATGTGCTGGTTGAAAATTTCTCGGCCGGAGTGATTGCACGCCTGGGCTTTAGCTGGGAGGAGGTGAAAAAACTCAATCCGAAAATAATTATGTGCTCCATCTCCACCTTTGGGCAGGAGGGGCCACTCGCCCACTTACCGGGTTTTGATTACATCGCCCAGGCCTATTCTGGAGTGTCGGCAATGATTGGCCCTGCCGACGGGCCACCTTCGCTGGTTGGGCTGGCTATTGGCGACACCTCAACGGGTGTCCATGCGGCGACGGCGATTGGCTATTCCCTGTTTCACCGCGAGCGCACGGGCAAGGGACAGTATCTCGATATCTCCCTGCTCGATACCTACTTCCACCACCACGAAGTCAACGTCCAGGACTACAGCGCCAGCAAGGGTCAATCCCTGCCCCGGCGCTTGGGTACCCACCACAATGTGGCGGCACCGGTGGGTATGTTCAAGGGCCGGGAGCGCTACTTTTTTATTGTCGCCCTCACCCACCAGTGGCCCGGCTTTTGTGATGCGATTAATAAACCAGAGTTACAGCAGGATCCGCGTTTTTCCGATCCGGCGATTCGCATTGAAAACCGTTTCGAGTTGGCAAAAATTATTGAGCAGTGGATGGCCGAGCAAGTCAGTGACGATGCCGTGCAGAAAATACTGGAGCAGGCGCGCATTCCAGTGGCCCCCATTCTCGAGGTTGAGGAGGCGATGGCCCATCCCCATTTGATCCAGCGCGAGACGGTACGAACCATTTCTGACCGTAGCATTGGCGATTTTCAGGCACCGGGTATGCCACTGCGCTTTTCAGAGTTTCCCGGTCATTTACCCTTGGTTGCGCCCTATTTAGGTGAGCAAAATACCGAGGTGTTGAGCGAGTATCTGTCGCTTTCCAGTGAAGAAATTTCCGAACTGGAAAAAATGGGTGTGCTCGGTTCGGAGCCCACTCCAGAATAAAGTTGCTCAGTTGCTCAGTTGCTCAGTTGCTATGTGTTGTCTGGTAATGGGTGTTTGTTGGTGTCGGTATGGTTTTTTACAAGCAATGCCGAGGCATTTGTCAGGCCTAGATCTAGGTTGTTCTACTAAGCTGTTTATTCCTGGAGATCAAAGCCGGCCCAATATCTTACTTTTAGCGCTCTAATGTATTGAGGCCACAGGAGTTGACTGCCGGCAGAAATAATTTGCCGAATACCTGTATTTCATTGGCCTTCGATGGTGGTTATGTATTTTAAACATGACGATAAAGTTGTTTGAGGAACTAGTCTGGTATTTAAGGGCTAATTCAAAACCTGCTAGAAGTAACAGCTGGTCGGGGTGCTTGCCCTTGTCTAAGTAGTCCTTGTAGAAGTAATAAATATGGGTTGTGGCTCACTAACGAATGATCTTTAGCCACTGGCCCTGTGTAGGCTCGCCACTGGGGTAGTTACCATTAATTAGACGCAGCTGGTCAACACCGTAGCGGCCAAGCTTAAGGTGTTGCGCGAGGCGTCCATAGGTGGCCCCAGACTTGGCTTTTACATAGTAAATAGCCCGAGCTTTTTGACTTTGCAGTTCGCGTAGAGAGCGGGGTTTAAAACTGGATGCAATGGCGAGAAAATCTCGGTCATAACTTTGCTGGGCCTCTGCGCTGGCTTTGTCATTTAGCTTGCCGTCCTTTACCTGGCCACGGAAAATGTAGGCTCGCCGCCCATAGTAAATCACAATAAGACGTTGCTCTGGCGTACCGTTTTTAGCGGCAATGATGCCGGTATGGGCCTTGAGACCTTGGATAATGAGGCTTTCCGATTTTTTGATAAAGGCGATGCCGAGGCTGTTTTTAATATAGTCGCGGGGGCTGTCGAGAGTGCGAACTTTTATCGCGACACTGAGGCTGGTCGATTTTTTTTCGTTTTCGCCCTCGATAGTAAGCCCCAGGTCCTTAAACACCCAGCCTTTGGGGTAGTCAAATTGAAAGCGCAATTTATCCTGATAAAAGCGCGTGGCTTTTCTTTCTTTGTGGGCAGAATCCTTGCCCCATACGAGACCGTTAGTGGCGACGCGAAAGTTGCCGGTGTCGATATTGGCGGTGATTTTTTCGGCGCCTTGTTTAGCCCCCTTAATTGAAGAGGTTTTTAGCATCTGCCGTAGCCGTTTGTCATTGCGCGGGTGGGAGGCGAAGAGACCGTGATAGGTTTGTGTTTTTTTTCCGGCATCGGCGCTACGTTTCTTGGTGTAGCGCTCGTGGGCCTTGAGTTGGCTAATGATGGCGATCATGGCCTCGGAGTCGTAACCGGCACGATTTAAAAATGTATTGCCCAGGGCATCGGCTTCCAATTCCATTTCACGGCCATAACCCTTGACCGAAGCCGCGCCCCACTGCGCCGAGGCCTCACCGACATCGACGCTGCCCGTGAGTATGGTCAGCACCCCGGCAATGACATTGGAGCCGGTTTGGGCGAGCTGCTGTTGGGAAGCGTGATCGGCGGTAATGTGGGCCACCTCGTGGCCGAGCACGGCGGCGAGCTGGCTCTCCGAATTCATATAGGCGAGCAGGCCACGGTTGATATAAACATAGCCGCCGGGTGTGGCAAAGGCGTTAATATCGGGGCTGTCGAGCACGGTAAAGGTGTACTGCTGATCGGGCTCATCGCTGTGGCGGGCAATTTTTTGTCCCACCGTATTGACGTAGTCAGTGATTTTTTTATCCACAAGCACCGGGGTCTGAGCGGTTACCTCATCGTACATCTCCTGGCCGATCTTGGCGGCTTTTTTAGCGGACATCATCAGCGCCTGCTCAGCGTGAATCGGAAGAGGCGTGGACAGTAGAGTGGCGATCAGTAGTAGTTGAGACCCGTAGATGAAAAAACAAAGCAGTCTTTTCATGGTGTTTGCGCAGTAGTTTCGCGAGCCCTGTTGCCCATAAAAAAGCTGCGCAATTGGCGGCCGATCCCATCACAGGCCTGGTCCTGTACCTGGGCGATGATGGGGATGGGTAGAATAATTGCCACCATGTAGGACGAGCCCCTGGCCTCGACCTTGACGCGACCACTTTCATCCAGAGTCTGTAAATCCCAGATGATGGCCTCATAGGTACCAGTCTTTTCCCAGGTGGCAAAGCCAAAACAGCCACCGCCGCCGGGGCCGATGGCGCAACTCACCGAGCCGTCTCGTTCGGTGGTTTCGGTACTGCCATCAATCCAGATCATATAGCGCAGGCCCTGCTCTTTAAAGCGTCTGGCAATCATCGGTTCATCGAGCATTTTGGCCAGGCGCTTTAGGCCCAGGGGTGCGGTGCGGGGTTCAAACCAGGGGTAGAGCAGGTCGACAAACTGACGTTCGGGGAGGACTGCAACCACCTTGTCGGCATTTAATTTTTCACCAATACAGTCGATAAAATCGGGTTCGGTTTCGTAGTCGGCATAGTGGCGTCGGCCCAGCACCACCACCCGCTCACTACTACCGAGGGTCAATGAGATATCGTTCTCGCGATATTCATCAACGGTGGTGGTGGTACAGGCGCTCAGGGTGAGGAGCAGTACAAGGGCGGTGCCGATGGCTAGTTGCTTCATGGCTGGCTGCTAGCGTTTGTGGTCTGGGCGCTGGTCGGGCGCTGGCGCAGCCATTGCTGTATTTCTGGCACCCGGGCAAAACCGGTAATAAAGTGCGCGCCAGCATCGCGCAGGGCGACCATAGAGGCCTGTTGTAAGGCCTCGGTGTCGGATTTCAAAAAGCGCGTGGGGGTTTTACCGTAGGCGGTCATGATCCAGTCGGCAACGGGCTCGTGGTTGCTGTCAAAGAGCTGCAAGTTATATTTTATCCAAACCTCAAAGACTTTTAATTGGGATTCATTGGGCATAGAAATTTGCACATCTTCGACACGGGGCACGAGGATTAAATCGGCTGGGCCATCGTTCGGCATATTGCTGGCGGTGCTGCTGTGTTGAAATAAATTGGCGGCCAGGCCGGTAAAGAGTTCGACCTGAATTTGTCCTACGGCAACACTGACCTCCTTGCCGACAGTGCTGTCAAAGCGGTAGCTGGCAAAGTCGGGCTCGAACACGACGATGGTGCGCAGTGGCAGTTTGGCGGTGAGGGCCGGGGGGAAGTTGCCCACGACCTCTAGCTTGGTTGAACAAGCACTGGCTAATAAACCACACAGTACTAGCAAAGGGGTGATAAATACTCGCGCCTTCATTGCGGCGCTGTGCTTGTTGTTATGGTGGGCATTTATTGTTTCTCATCGAGGCTGCTTAAGCCGACAAAGGTTCCACCATTACGATAGCTTAGTTCTCGCATCAGTGCTGCGAAACGGCTGGCGGTCTCCATTCTGCCTCCGGGTGCGAGAAAGTGGACGGGAAAACCGATGGTGTGGATGCGTACCCGCTGCTTGTTTCGGCCGCGCTGGCGGTTGCTTTGCGAGACCGTATTGAGCACCTTGTGGATGGAGCCACCGGTAAAATCGTCACCAAAGACGTAGAGACTTATTTTCTTATCCGAGGCGTAAAAGGCCTGTATCGCCCGCTGTATGCCCTCCACGGGACTGGAGTTACTAAAGGGCCGCCAGTGGCTCATTTGTCGAATAATGGCGCGGCGTCGCCCGGGGGTGTCGGGCAGCCACTTGCCGCGATAGCTGGGAAACATATAGTCCCCCATATCGTTCATCACTTGAATACCCTTCACAGTGGGGTAAATGTCGAGAATGTTAAGTAACTCCGAGCGCACCTTGGGCCAGGCGTAATCGACCATGCTGCCGGAGGTGTCGATAATAAAAACCAGGTATTCACTGTCCATGGGAATACCGCCAATCAGTTGATTGGCCTTCCGGCTGCCCAGTTGTTGCAGGCGTTGCATTTCCTCGCTGAGTATTTGTTGCGCGAGAATGAGTTCATCTCGCTCGGTGGTATCGGCCTGGGCGCTCGCCAGCAATTGTCGATTAACACTGGCCAGTTGCTGGCGGAGGCGGGCGATACTTTGCTCTAGTTCAGAAAGCTGTTCCCGCTTGCCACTCAGTGTCCGCGTCATTATCTGGGTCTCACCACGCAGGCTAAATAATTGCTCTTGCAATAGCGTGATACTTTTATTCTGTGTTGGCGGCGGGCTTGGTTGCGGCGTGCTGAACTCGACGCTTTTGGCGATTAATAGCAACAGCACAATGGCACCAAAGCCACAGCTGATCACGTCGAGAAAGGAAATGCTGACTTCTAGTGCCTGGCGGCGCGGGCGCTTCATCGTTGATGTTCCAGTTGGCCTAGGGCCAGTCTCGCGAGGGGCTTAAAAACGCGCCCTTGCTGAATAGACCCAGCTTCCAGAATAATGCGGCCGCCTCTGGGTCGCCCTCCATGGGGAATAAAATAATATTCACCGGCACACCCCTGGGCAGGGTGGCGGTGGCGCTTTCAAAAAGCTTGGCTCGAGCCTTGCCCGATACGGTGTTTTTGCTGGGTGTATTTTCACCCTGAGTGGGCAGGCCGTCGGTAAGCAGAAAGATATTGTCTGGGCGCTGGGTGAAATCATTGGCTACCGCAAAGGCCTTGATGAGGCTAGTACCACCCTCGGGTAGGGTCTTGTACAGCTGGGTAATGGCGGTATCCAGGGTGATGTTGTCGGCGGCATCCTGCCATTGTCCGTGGCTATTATTGATTACCGGCCTTGCCTCAGTGTTAAAGGTGTAAAGCTGGTATTGGCTGTGCGCCGGCAACTGGGCAACCAGCCACTCGACGGTGCGCAGGGTGCGTTTCCATTTTGGCGACTGGCGCTTTATGGCAACGCTCATATTGCGTCGGCGTAGGACATTGATAATTGTTTCGGCGAGCATACTGGCGGAGGCATCGACCAGTATCAGCACGCGCTTGCCGCCTAGTTTCAGTCCGGTTAAATATTGGCGTTCACCGTCGCCGACAAACTGGCGGACATCTTGGCTGGCACCGGCCTCCTGTAATTCGGCGGTTTCTTGTTCCAGGCTTTCAAGCTGTTTGCGCAACAGGGCGATTTCTTGCGCGGGCTCACTTTGGCTGCTGAGTTCGCGGCGACTTTGTTTGATGTCGTCTAGCACCCGGTCCGATAGACCCTGAGTAGTAACGAGCTTTTCCTCCACCGCGTCGAGGCTGTTGCGCACTAGGCTGCGCTGGCGCTCACCGTCGCTAATATCATCCTGTAATAGTGCCGCCTCCAAGAGTTTACCTGCGTCGCTTACGGAGGCTGTGCTGGGCTCATGTTTTAGAATCAGGAAAAGCAGGGTCACGGCACCAAAACCACAGGCCATAATATCCAGGAAGGATAGGCTGAAAGTATTGAATTGGCGACGTTTGCGGGGCATTAGCCGACTTCAATCAGGGTCAGGTTTTGAGCGGCGATAGCAATCACATCGCCGCTGTGTAAATTGTGCCAGTCGCCATCACAGCTAAGAGCAATGGAGTGATTACACTGTGTTAAGACGACCCGTCCGTCGTCGAGGCCAAGTGTTGCTGCGAGCTGCCCGGACATACTGTCAGTGGCCTCGCCCCTGATTAAGAGTGTGCCATCACTGAGTAGGGCTAAACCTTGAGCCAATGGGTAGGCACGATGCTTGTGAAGTAGGTGGCTGGCGGAGCCTTGTTGTCGCCTTGTTGTTGATGAATTCTGTCTGGTAGCAACGGGTGATAAAGCGGGCAGGGCGGTGATAAAGCTCAATGGCCTATCACCGCCTTGATTGTCGTCGCCGGCGGCGATGCTATCACCCTGGGCAAGACAGGCAGTGATGGTGGCGTCGGCGGCGAGGGTGACAATGTTGCGGTGCCCGGCGGTTTCGAGGCTGTCGAGCACGCCCGGCAAGCTGGCGAGGCGATGACTGAGCAAGAGGCTGTCATAGGGTGTGTTGGCCAGGGCCTCGACCAGTCGTTGCCAACGTTTCTGGTTGGCGGCAATAAAGTCACTGCGCTGTATGCGCAGACGGAAGTTACCCTGGGGGGCGCTGAGTTCGGTTTCGATTTCTCTTGCGCTATTGAGTTGCACAATCCAGCCGGGCAAGCGCTCGTGTAATTGCTGTTCGCCGGCGGCTGTGTGCAGGGGATCGTAGCGATATTCGCGAATGAAACGGTCGGCAATAAACTGTGCCCAAGTATCGTGAATTGCCTTCAGGGCAATGTCCGGATATTGATGGACACTTTCTCGCTGCACCAGGGCGACACTATTTAATTGGCACACTACCGTGGTGTGCAACTGGATGTCGGCGTGTAACAACACGCCCTGTAGCCCCGCCTGGCTCGTGGCGGCAACGGCGGCATCGACCAGGCCGGCGGCGGCAAAGGGCAGGGCCTTAACCAGTCCCAGCAATATACTCAGTTGTTCGGCCGTGGTGTTGCTGGGCATGGCGAAAATCATTTGTTGGGCCTGTCCGGTATCGCTATACAGCTGCTGTAGCTGGGCGTAGGCCAAATCCGCATGATGGCGGGCGTGGTGATTGTTTAGGCTTAATGGCGACAGACTAAGCTGGTACCAGTATTGATTAAAGCTTTGCTGGGGCTGTAGCCAGGCCTGCTGCAGGGCCTGTTGGCCAGTGACAACACCCTGGTTTTGTAGCAGAGCATAACCGGGGCTGGGGGGCGCGGTCTCTGTACTGTTGGGTGAACGCCAAAGAATGCCACTGTCGTTTAATTCAATAATTGCTGTGCTCATAATTCGATAATCGCTTTGCTCAAGGTCGACTCCATACTCGCGTCTTTAGCGCTGCCGGCTAATCGGTTTTTAAGTGGCGCAGTAAGTTTTGGTCACAGTAATTGTGAATATCCAGTACCTGTCTTTCCTGTAGCAGTTGTAGCTGGTGCATGCAAAACATCACCACGATGCTGATCACCAGGGCGATGTAGGTGGAGTTAAAGGCCACGCCAAGGCTGGAGGTGACGCCGACGATGTCGCCCTGCACCGCGCGGTGAGCCTGACTGAGGGCCTCACCGATGCCGCGCACGGTGCCGATAAAACCAATCGAGGGAATGGCCCAGGCGATGTAGCGCACCATGGAAAGCTCCGAGTCGAGGCGGTCGGACTCGCCATCGCAGACGTCTCTGATGGCGCCGGAGACATCCTGAATATTGCGCGTCGCGCCAAAGCGTTGCAGACCGGCGAGCAGGGCCCGAGCCAGTAAAAAACCCCGTTGCTGTGCGGGCAGGGCCTCCAGGGGGCGGGACATTTGCCGAGCGTCTTCGGGTAGTACCCGGTTGCCCTCGCCAATCTGTAGCAGGGGCTGTTGCAATAGCTGTCGCTCGCCCAGGGCGCGTCGCGCCTTAAACCCCATAATCGCGGTCGCCCAAATCAGCAGAATAAAACAGGTCTCTTGTTCGTAATCTTTCACCACGGTGTAAAAGGAGCGCTCGGCGACGATGACTTGTCCCGCCGCTTCACGGGCCAGTTGCGCCTCCATAATGGCCGCTGCGTTGGGGCGAATCAGAGTTAGATAAATGCTGTGTACGACAATCACCGCCGCCAGTAGGGCGAAAACCTGGTAGAGAAATTCGCTGGAGAGCTGGTTGTTAATATTTTGATTGTTGGTGCTCATAATAAATCCAGTGGGCTTGGCTGCTAGTTACCGCTAATAAAATCAAAAAATATTTAAATGTCGACCGGAAAGGGTACGGAAAAATCCTCCGATATTTCCTCGCGAGGTTTAAAACGAGAGGGCGCTTTCACTTTAGTGCTCGGCTTTTGGTTGGTGGCTGAGTTTTTATTGGTTTTTTTTACCTCGCTGTCTGAATCCTCAGCTTGGGACGTTTTAAGCTCTATATCAGCCGTCGGCCTGCTTTCTTGCGCCAGCACTGAGTTGATTGCGAGAACGCAGGCGACTGTAACAACCTGTCTAATCATGCTTGATCGAGCGCTTGTAATAAAATATTTTATTTTTAATGGCATAACGTAAATAGTTTACCTTATTGGGCGTAACGGGCGATGCGAAAACCGAGGTCGTCGCGGGCGCTATCACTGTAGTCACGGTAGGACAGGCGCAATTCTGTTTTTCCGCTATGCCGCCAGCTGGCACCTCGGACAATCTTGAATTTCCCCTTGTCGGGGCCTAGGGGGTCGCTTTCGACATTGCCCGTGACATTCACAGCAATGCTATAGAAGTCGTTAACCCATTCGGCAACATTGCCACCCATATCATAGAGCCCCTTATTGTTGGGTAGCAGGCTGGCGACGGGGGCGGAGACCGCGAAGCCATCATTGTAGCCCCTGAGTACGCGGGGCAGAATTTTGGCGGCACTGCGGTCGGCGATATTACTGGTCTTTTTGGCCGGTAAAAGCGTTTCGCCCCAGGGGAATTTAACCATCTGCTCATCCTGCCAGCGTGCGGCCCAGGCCCATTCGGCCTCTGTGGGCAGACGATAGCCGCTGGACTCGGGGACGTAGCCGGTGATCTCCCCATCCTTCTCAATATAAAAGGGCGCTAAACCCTGTTGCCGGCTCAGCCAGTTGCAAAAGTGAGCAGCGCTGGCCCAGGTGATACCGACGACCGGCTGCTGGAGTTGATTTAGAGTCTTACCGCTGGCGTGGTTGGAACTGTGCTGCTCCTGGAATTGTTGGAACTGCTGGTTCGTCACCTCGGTATTGGCTAAATAAAAGGCTCGCGTTAAGCTGACTTTACGCAGTATTTCGTTGGCGCGGCGGCCTTGCTCACGGCGGGAGGCACCGAGGCTAAATGTCGTGTCGGGGCGAAACAGTTTCAATGTTTGTCCACTGGGGGCGGTGATGGTGGCGGCCATACTGGCGTCGCGGGTTTGTGCCTCTGTCTTTAATGTTATCCGCAATGTGCGCCCAACACCCGGTTGTGGGGTGAGTGTCACAAAGTGGCTGGTGTAACCTTGTTTGCGAATCTCGATGCGTTGGGGCCGGGCCAGTAGAGTGAGACTTTGCTGGGCGCGGCCCCTGGCGATGCCGTCGATATAGAGCCTGGCATCGGCGGGTTGGACATGAATACTGAGTGCGCCTAGCTTGGGTTTGAGGGTGATATTTAATTCGCGGCGCGCGCCGGAGGCAAGGTCGACACGGTGAGTGGCGGGGTAGTAGCCATCGAGGTAAATTCGCAATTGCTGTGGCGTGCCGGGGGGCAGTGCTATTTGCCGGGGGCTGATGCCCAAATAATGACCATTGAGGGTGATACTTGCGCCCTGGGGTTGGGAGCGCAGTGACAGGAGACCATCGGCTGGCTGTAACTCAATCAGCGGCCAGTCGCGTTGTTCGCCGGCGGGCGCACTGAGGGTCTGCTGCCATCTTTTATGACCGGGTAGTTGTAGAGTCACTTCCTCGCCGCTTGCCAGAATATTGATTAACTGGGGCGTGAGGCCCTGACTTTTACCATCGAGTCGAATCTCGGCCCCAGCTGGTCTGGAATGGATGCGCAGCTGTCCCCAGGCGGGCCGCAGGTCAATAGCGATAGGCTGGGTAATATCCATCCCCTCCACGTCGATTTCCAGGCTTTGGCTAAAGTAGCGGCGTGCCTCTGCGAGCAAGGTATAGCGCCCGGGGGGAATATCTCGCAGGGTAAGGGGTGTCTCACCGTACCTGGTTTCATGAGAGGCATTTTGCAGGCTAATTTTGACCCCCTGCGGATGAGTCTTAATGGCGAGATGACCGGGCATTTTCACCAATGCCAGTGGGTAGCTCTGTTGATCCTCCGCGCTGACTAGTAAGGTTTTTTCTAGTTCAAAATAACCGGGGGCCTCGAGTCGTAGCCGAAAGTTACCGGGGCGCATCAGGTAGTGCCCACCGAGGTGGAAAGAGAGTCCGCCGGAAACCGTCACCGTGGCATTTTCCGGCGTGGGCTTGAGTTCCACCGAGCGCGCCGTCAGTAGAAACCAGAGCAGGGCCATGGCGCTGCACAGCAAGGCCACAAGCACTATTGGTAGGGGGCGCAATGGGGGCAGGCGTTTTTTTTGAGAGTGTTCGATGGGGCTAAAATCGATGGGCTGAATGGCGGGGTTAAGAGTGGCAGTAGCGCCGCTGGCTTTGTCATCTACCATTAAATCGTTTCCCTGCATTGCACCACAACCGGGCTGGTGTCGGCCCCAAATACCGTAAATTCTACCCTGACGTCGCGGTAGCCGGGACGTATGCCCTCAGCGATGTATTTACCGGGCTTCAATTGAATGGTCATTTCCGTGAAGGGCTCGAACTCAGCGAATTTAAAAATACTGACTCGGGTGAGCTTATCGGAGCGCAGCACCACGGTTTGTGGCTTTTGCGCGTTGCTGAGTGTGTGACTTAGCGCATCGATCTGCCGCTGTAACCGCGGTCCGGGTTGGCCAATTTGCCGGGCATCGGTGAGATTTTGTTGGGCATCGCGATAGACCGCCGGAGTGGCCAGGCGCAGTGGCTGGTGAATAAAATCTTGCAACCGGGCATCGAGCTGTTGGCGCACAGCGCTGCGGATTTTACCGATGGTGGCACCCGTAACGGCAGGATCGCGGTCGAGAATTTGATTGTAGGTATCGAGGGCGCTCTGCCAGCGCTCCTCGTTCTCATCGGCAGCGGCGCTGTTGAGCAAGCGCGCAATGGTTTTTTGAGCGATTTCATTGTCTACCTGTGCCAGTGCCGCGTGAGCGACAGGCGACTGGGGTTTGAGGCTCAGTGCCCGCTGTAAATGCCGACGCGCAGTGGCGAGCTCACCACGGTGCAGGTGCTGATAAGCGCGATTAATCGCGCTTTGAAATTGCTCATCGTCCAGCAAGTTTTGTGCCTCTACCCGGCCTTGAATAGCGGCCTCAAACAGCGGATCGAGACTCAAGGCGAGACTGTATTGTGCCAATGCGGCGGCATATTTGCCTGCAGTCTGCAGTGCCCTGCCGCGCTCGCTGGCGGCGAAGACCTCGGGCAGTGAGGCGCAGCGCTGCTTACCCTGCAATGCCTGGGGGTGTCGGGGGGTCATTAATAATATCTTGTCGAAGGCTTGCTGGGCGTCATCGCCGCGACCTTGATTGATAGCCAGTAAACCTTGCTTCAGTAGCCTGGCAGTGCGGGGTTCACGCTCTGCCGCGAGTTTGTCGAGCCGACCCCAGGCCATTTTATAGTGCTCGATGGCTGCGCTGAATGCGCGTTCGCGATAAAGCCGGTCGCCCTCGGTGGCCGCTGCCAGTGCGTGTTGATATTCCTCGTCTGCCCATTGTTGAATGTTGATGGCTTCGAGGGACTGTTGCTTTAGCAGTACTGCGGCGAGAATATCCTGGGCGCTGCGCCGGGCTGCAGCCAGTTGGGCACTTTGGAAGGGGCTCTCTTCGACAGCACCTGGCTGCGTTATAGCGGGAGGCTGTTGCTCATCACCCGGTTTAGCTGCGGGGTCTTGCGACTTGCTTTGGTCAGTGGTGGTGATCAGCAGTGCCAATACACCGGCCAGGGCGAGCAGTATGACACCAAGTATCCAGGGCCGGTGTGAGATCCTGGGTGTGATGTTGCCTGCACCGGTACCGGGTTGCTTGGATTCTGAGCTGGGGGCCTGGGAAAGGTCAATGTCGGCCGGCTCAATGGCTTCAAAGGCAGTGTTACTGCCGGCTTTGTTAGCAGTCATTACTAAAGGCTTTGCTCGTCGTTGCTCAGCGCTGGCGCTCCGCTTTGTCTAGCCGCGCCCTGCACAGTGACGCCCCGCTCAAGCCTGTAAATTTTTTGTAGCAGGGTTTTCCACTGGGCATATTGAGCCTGCACATTGCCGTTGAGGGTAATGGTTTGATCTTCCAGGGTGACGGTGCGCGGCTCTACCTCGGTCTCGAGGGACTGGCCCAGCTCGGCGAGGGCCTCGATATGGATCTGCGCCTCGCCCTTTTTCGCCAGTCCACTTTTGACCAACATGGCACCACTGCCGATGGCCACGGCACCGGCCGCGCGAGCGGAGCCACTATCACTACCCGATGCCACGATGCCGGCGATAACGGTGACGATGCCGCCGATGGTTCTCTCCCGCGACTGGCGCTTTAACTGACGCGTGGCGAGTACCTCATCGTAGTTTTGTGCGCGCCAACTTTGGTAGGGCGCTGCCATTTGCAGGGAAAAGGCATCGTAGTATTCCTGGGTGGTATCGACGAACAGATAGTCGCGCTCGCGAATACGCTGTATACGCGCCAGTATGGGATCGTTACTGGCCGGCAGGCGTTTAATTTCGAGCCTGCCCTGACGATCGGCAAGAATGTGCTGGTCAAAGGCCTGGGGGCTGAAATCCCGGGCAAAGCGCAGGGTGGATATATCGCGCAGAGTCGTCGCTTGCTTGCTATTTAAGGTCTTACGGTGCTCGATTAAATCGTTGGCAATACGGTTGAACAAGCCCTGGAATGGGTCGCGGTGTAGGCTTTTACGCCGCTCATAGGCGTACTTGCTGGCTTCCTGGGCATAGCTTCTTTGGTACCACTGTTGTCCTGAGGTGTCACTCACCGAAATATTCAGTTCGAGCTTTTCGCCGTCGGAGTGAAGAATACTGCCTTCAATGTAGACGTCGGTGACGACCTCCCTGCTGGGCAGCACACGCACTGCGCCCCAGGCGCTGCTGTCCTGGATGGTGCGGGCGAGCTGGTTGGCGAGGTAGTGACCCTCGGCGACGCGCACGGCGGGCAGCACAGTTTCGGCCTGCTTGTCGCTCAATTCATCGAGTCCGGGATCGAAGGCCAGTACTCCGAGGTCGAGTAGTTCGGCCTCGGCTATCTCCGTGTTTTCCAGTTGTAGGGGCGTATAGGTGGTGGATTTAACCTGAATGGGGGCATTGCAGGCGCTCAGTAATAGACCTGCCAACAAGCAGGCAATAGGACGAGAGACGGGCCGGGGCCAGCTAGTGGGTAGATTTATGAAGGCTTTAATTAGGGGCATTTAGCGGCTCATCATTGGTTTTTGTATTTGCGGTACTCGTCCCAGAGTTTCTCGCGCAACAGCGGATCTTTTTCCTGCAGTGCCGCTTCGCGTATTTGCCGAGCGACAATATCGTCGTCGCTGCCGCTTTGAATATCCTCGGGTATGCCACCGCGCCGGCTTGTCTGTGGCCCGCTGGTACTGGTGGCGCCACCTTCGGCAGAGGCGCTATCCACAGCTGCACTGGCGGCACTACCGTCACCGGCCTCGCCAGTGTCGACCTGTTGAACATCGCCTTCTTCGCCATCATCGGGGAACTCGCCGTAGCCGGGCAGTCCCTCATAAATATCGCCATCTTCAAAGAGCTCGCCGTCACCACCGGAACCGCCGGCCCCAGTCGCCGCGCCGCCAGCATCGCCGGCGCCACCGATACTGGCTTCAATGGCCTCGGCTTTGTTGCGCTCGCCTACAATCATGCCATCGAAAACGGCAATGGCAGCATCGAGCTCGGCATCGAAATCGTCAATAATTTCTGCATCGCTGCGAGTGGGGCCGCCATGTGTTGTCGGCGTGTTGCCGCTGGTGGTGCTAGAGCCAGGGCTTGGTGCTGCCTGTGCTGAACTTTGCGGCAGGGCCTGGCTTTGTGTTTGCGTTGGGGTGCTGGCGCTTTTACAGCCACTCAAAAAAAGCGCCAGTAAAAACAGAGATAAAAGACATCTCGACAGCGCGGTGCAGAAATATCTGCGAGAGCGTTGCGGACAGACGTGAGTGCTAATGGCTATGGTTTGTGTCATGGCTTTCCCTAAGCTGACCCTAGTGTATGAAGGGTAGTATTAACGTGGCATCGTTAATACCGACCGCCTTATTATCGACAAAGTGGGGGCGAAAGCGAGCGCCTTTGATGGCGTCGATCATCTTGTAACGCAGGCGCTTGTTCTTGACCTGGCTTTGGCCGGGAAGCTGGGTCTCGGCGGGTGCGTCAATATGTTTGCCCCAGCCCCTTCTGGAAATATCCATATCTGCGCTCATGAACAAGCCGGCAATGGCGCCCTGGCGCCGTTCCATGCGCAGGGCTGGCAAGAGACGCGGCGTGGCAAATATTTGTCGGTGCAAGGTCTCGGCCTGATCCGATGCGGCAATGTCGGTGAGCACCTGCTGGTAGCGGGCCATGGCTTCGGTTTTGTGGTTGAACAGCAAATACCAGTCGGCGAGCTCGGTTTGTGCCTGGATTTTGTCATGTAGGCTGGCACCGGCATCGCTGTTGGTGAGTTCGACTATGCGTTCGTGACAGACGCGGCCACGGCGAAAACTGGCGCCGGAAAGTATCCCGGTGCGCTGGGGGTTGGTGGTGGCGAAGCCATCGGCACTGAGACTATAGAAAGAGTCGGTGGAGGCAGACCACTCGTCACCCTGGTGACGAGAGAGGAAAAAGTTGACCAGTGCGACGGTGCGTAGAATCTCTATTTGTGTGCCGGACTCGGAGCTGGCCTGGGTTTCACTTAATTTTAGTGCTGATATCACCAGACTATAGGCCGAAGTCAGGTGGTCGATTCGGGTTTCGCTGTCATCAAACTGATAGGCGTCGAGGTGCCACATGCCGAGTTCATTGAGGAGGGGGATTAAGCGCGGGTCATGCTTGCCGTAAGTGGCGATATGCAGGCCCAAGAATTGCTTATAACTGGCGGTGACCCCTTCAATGTGCACCAGGGATTTCTGGCTGTCAATAATGCCGCGCAACATTGGTGCCTGGGACAAGCTGTTGAGACCGTTGTTGACCCGATTGATGTGCATGGCGCGGCGCAGGGCCTGTAGGGCTGCGTCGTGTTGCCCCCGCTGTTGTAATGCCAGTCCTAGGCTATACAGAACCTCGGATGCGTTTTGGTGGTAGGGGCCTTCGGTTTCGTAATCTAGTAGGGTGGCATAGTGATTGCTAAGTGCCGACGGACTTTGAGGCGCGGCGGAACTCGGTGTGCTTGTCGTTAGCGAGGGGCTTGAGTTGGTGCTCTGTTTGGTGGTTTTACTGAGCTGAGAGCTCGCAATGTCTTGCGAAACTAGCGGTGCAGAACCCTTGCTCGACAGCGTGGCTTCGGCCCAGGCCTTTGTCGCTAGCGAAATTGTCAAAAGCACCAATAATAGGATAATTAAGCACAAGCTGGCAGCTTGTTGCGCCACCGCTATTCGGGCCCTGCTTGTCCGCTTTACATCTATCATGGCATCTGCGCTTAGTTTATTTAGCTGGCTTATGGTTTATCAATGATCGCGTTGATCGGGGTCGATTCTTGGACTTGTCCTGGTGTAAAAGGTTCTCAAGGAAGTATCCCCAGGCCGGGTTTGACGGTAGATTGCCAAAATGAAGCGGCCGGTTTTAAGTACTCTATGTACTATTAGCATGGCACACCATATTCAATTTTCTGTCGTGCGATATCGATGGAAAAATGGCATTCGTAATATTTTTTATTGTTGAAAAACAAACATTGCATCTGTTGAATGTTTTTGGCGGTGGCGCCAGTACAGCTATCAATGCTGGGGGTGGCTGGCATGGCCAAGTATAAGTCTTTGGCGCTATCGCCCCTTAAAGTAAAGCGATAGTGACTATTGTCTGGTAGGTGTTCGGCCTGGTTAATAACGCTACTCGATGTCACGGCGTAGACGCCATCGAGTTGATTCCAGACATTGGCCAGGCCTGGTGGAGCCATAAAAATCGTCAAAATAAGTATCAGTCTTTGCAAGGTTTCTTCCTTTTTTGGAGCATAAATTAGGCTGGAGACATCCACGAGCTTCGCCCTGGAATAAATGAAGTGTATCTGTGGCCCTAAGCTCCTACGGTCGATTGGCCCAGGTGCCAATTCAGACACTCTATCCTGAATCCAGCTATGTGTGCGCTTGCTTGTATATAGAGTTTAGAGTTTAGGCCAGAATTAATCAGTGGCAACTGGAAATAGGCAACAGGCTATTTTTGTGCGGCACGGGTTTCGTCGATTAATTGTTTTAGCCATTGCATATAGGGCGTGCCGCCGGTGCCGCGAGGGTCGTCCACCCAGCGATGAATATACTGCTGGGCCCATTCATAATGAACGTCTCGAAAAAGGGCCATGGCCTCCAGGACCTCGTTGTAGACATCGCGGCCCGCCAGATCTTTAAAATCGGGTATCTGCTCGACATAGGCAATGATGTCGCGGTGCTCATCCGGCATGTAGTTGCGCATGTCGATAAGGTGGTCGAGGAGGGGGGATGCGCGGTGAGGTATTTTCATCAGGGCAACCAGCATCGGCATAATGCTGCTCTGGGCACCGGTTTCACCGCGAAAATTGACACTGGCCTGGGACAGTTCCTCGAACACGACATTCTCAAAAAAACGGATATAGGGTCTAAACGTCTTGTAGTACAGCCGGGCATCCATGTGCTCTGGGATGCGCTCCAGTACCGCTATCTGCCGTTGCAGAGCCTCTCCGATGGCGCCTAAGGCGCTGTTTAAGAGTGCTTCGTCACTACTGGTAAGGGCCCTTTCTATTTCGGCAATGGCAGAAAATATTGCCTCTGCCAATGCTTCGATTTCCACATGAATGAGAATGAACCAGTGTTCATCGTAGCGATGGACGAAGTTTTGCAATGTGTCGATATTGCCCAGGGCGATGGCCTTGGAAGTGTCAAAGCGGCGCCAATTGAACAGCGCGTAACCATCGTAACTGAGGATGGGAGGGCGCCGGAGCTGTTGGCAGACCTCAACGAGGGGGCGGGCGATGTTTTTCGGCAGTAGGGTCGCTGCGGGTTGCCCCACCTGATTGATATAGGCCGAGGCTAAAAAACCAATGCGCAGGTAGTAGAGGCGCAGCTGTGGCAGGGTTTGTAGGGCCTCGGGTGCGCTACTGGGCGCTGGAATGTCCAGACTGGCGAGATAGTTGCGACAGTCGCTGTCCATTAAGAGGCTGGGTAAGTCGCGCCCCAGGGTATCCAGCAACTCAAAGGGAGAGCCGGGAGGGAAGGCCGCCAGTGGATCCTCCTCTGGCAGAAAGCTGAGTTGCTGCAAGAGCACAATGCCGACCTCTTGGCTGAAGTTCGCTGGAGTTCAAGTGTTGAGCGGGTGGGCTTTTAAGCCGCGTACTGACCTAACTATAGACAATCATGGCTGCTACGCGCTGGTGCTGACAACGCTGTGGGTAAGCGCTCTTGATTACTCGGCATGCTAGATCCAGATCTTGGGTTTTTATATCGCCGCCAGGCATCGAGCTTATATTGCTCGAGTTTTGGCCGGCCCCGTGTAATCGAGCCGATTGATGGTAGACTAAGCGCCGCTTTTTACTGGGATCAAACCAAGAGGAATGACATGAAAACGATGAAGGCCGTTGTGGCTCATGAACTCAACAAATACGCCGTTGAAGAAGTAACGATTGACGCGCCCAAGGCGGGTGAAGTACTGGTTAAAATCAAGGCAACGGGCATCTGCCACTCTGACCTGTCGGTGATTAACGGCACCATTCCCGTGCCTTTTCCCATGGTACTGGGCCACGAGGGCGCGGGTGTTGTCGAAGCCCTGGGCGAAGGCGTTACCAATGTTGAAGTGGGCGACCACGTGACCCTGTCTTTCGTGCCCAACTGTGGTGAGTGCTACCACTGCCTGCGCAGCGAGCCCTACCTGTGCCTGAAGAGCACACCCGATGGCAAAATGATGGACGGCACCTCGCGCGTTAAGCTCGACGGTAAAGACCTTAATGTTATGCAGTTCCTCGGCAACATGGCCGAGTACTCGGTTGTACCTTCAATGTGCCTAGTCAAAATTGACAAAGACATCGACATGAAAGCCGCCGCCCTAGTTGGCTGTGGTGTTACCACCGGTGTTGGTGCCGCCTTGAAAACAGCTGAAGTGAAGCCTGGCAGTACGGTTGCCGTCTTCGGTGCCGGCGGTGTTGGCTTGTCCATCATTCAGGGCGCACGCATTGCCGGTGCGGTGAAAATCATCGCCGTTGATTTGTCCGACGATAAGCTGGCGACCGCCAAGAAACTCGGCGCCACCGACACGGTCAATGCTAGCGGCGAGGTGATGAAAGAAATCATGGCCATGACCGGCGGCATCGGTGTCGACTACGGTTTTGAAGCGATCGGTATTCCCGCCGTTGTTGATCAGGCGCAAAAAGTGACCCGTCGCGGTGGCACCATGACCGTTGTCGGCGTGGGCAAACTGAGCCAGAAGCTGGAACTTAATGCTTTGATGTTCCCCATGACGGCGAAGACCATTAAGGGTTCCATGTACGGTAGTGCCGAGTTCAAGGTTGATTTCCCCAAGTACCTCGATCTGTACAAGCAGGGCAAGCTGGATCTCGACAGCATGATTACCCAGACCTACTCCATCGATGAAGTCGGTCAGGCTTTTGCCGATATGGAAGCCGGTAAAAATGCCCGTGGCGTTATCGTTTACGATTAATCGCGACAGCGGCGCCGCTGAATGATTGTTGATTAAATTGTTAATTAAACTCTTAATTAGATAATGGCGTCAGAAAAAAATGCAGTGGCGAAGGGGGCAGGTTCACGGTTAATCACCGAGGCCTGCCCCCTTTGCTGTTCTACGCACAGTGATTTTTTCCATCAAGATCGCCAGCGCGA
>MAAC01009503.1_pt1 | contig 29925 bp, 27 predicted proteins | sample 1115981 | NCBI WGS metagenome assembly MAAC01 (sample SAMN04961126, study PRJNA320927) | seawater metagenome | isolation source: sample BD02T64 sea water enriched with oil for 64 days | place: USA:Gulf of Mexico | collected 2013-07-27 | reverse complement strand
CGGTAGCCCTCCGTTGCCGAAGGCTTTAGACACCAATGATTAAGCTGCTCGCCAATTGTCTGTAAGTGCCTGTCACTGAATTCTGCCAGCGGGCTGCTTACCAGTTGCGGCCACCAAAGGATCTGTAATTCATTCACTAATGCCTTGGCCAAATGCTTATTCAGCAGTGTATTTAAGCGACTTTTCCCTTGCTGCTGTTTCGCTGTCAGCAGCCACTCGGCGGCATCAATCTCGGGCAGCAGGTCGATATTGATTCCATCACCGGGCTGCCAGTAATTGGAAATTTGCAATATCACCGGACCACTCAGCCCCCGGTGGGTGAACAATAGATTCTCAGTAAAGGCCTGTCCTCCGCAGCTCACCTCGACCTCTAATGCCAGCCCCGATAAGCGCTCACAGATTGGCTTCATAAAATCGCTGAACATAAAAGGCACTAAGCCCGCCCGACACTCGGTAAGGGGCAGATCAAACTGCCGCGCAATATCGTAGCCAATGCCACTGCCACCGAGGGTGGGAATAGAGAGCGCGCCGGTGGCCACCACCAGTGACTGGCAATACAGGCTTGGGTCCCCGCCAACAATATCGACTTGGTAAGCGGCTTTTTTATTGCCCGATAAAACAGCCTCGCCCTCTGCATTAATGCTTTTAATCGTACTGATTTCACAGCGGGTTTTAATCTCAACGCCCGCCTGCTCACATTCGCCAAGCAACATATTCAAAACATCTTTTGCCGAACCCTGACAAAACAACTGGCCGTGCTTGCGCTCTTCATAGGCAATGCCATAGCGCTCTACCAGGGCAATAAAATCCCACTGGGTATAGCGGCTTAATGCCGATTTACAAAAGTGCGAATTATGGGAAATATAATTTTCTGCCTCGACGCTGTAATTGGTAAAGTTACAGCGCCCACCGCCGGACATTAATATTTTCTTGCCGACTTTATTGGCTTTCTCTAGCACCAATACACGTCGACCCCGTGCCGCAGCTGTCGCGGCACACATCAAACCGGCGGCACCACCGCCTAAAATAATGACATCGTAATTAGTTGTTAAATTTTGCACTCAATTGATCACTCGGGCCTGCAAACATTGATACAGCATCGGCTCATCCACTAACTATGGTATAGCCCCATTGAGCCGCTATACTGCGAGGCTGAAAATGCCGTATTTTATGAGCCTTAGCCGACAGTACAAGCTTTATTCGACCACCCTGACAAAAAAGATAAAGAGACCGACATGAACGACATTTATCACCCCGCCAACCGCGAGCTTCAAGATGCCTTCGGCACCCGCCCCCTGGCAGACCGCGTCAAAGAGCTTATTATTCAGCCAGAAATTGGCGATGAAGAGCGTGAATTCATCACCTCCCGCAACATGTTCTTCCTCAGCAGCGTCGACCCAGATGGCCAGCCGACGGTGTCCTACAAAGGCGGCGACGTGGGCTTTGTGCGCGTGCTCGACAGTAAGACCATTGCCTTCCCCCTCTACGATGGCAACGGCATGTTTCTCAGCGCCGGTAATATGCAGGCCAGCGCTAAAGTCGGACTGCTGTTTATCGACTTTGAAAACCCCCACCGTCTGCGCTTGCATGGCAGGGCCACGGTTAGCGCGGAAGACGAACTGATGGGCAGTTATCACGAAGCCCAGATGATCGTCAGGGTTGCGGTGAGCAATACTTTTATCAATTGCCCGCGCTATATCCACCCTTCCACCAGTGAAGAACAATCCATTTACGTGCCCGTCAAAGGCCAGGAAACGCCCGATCCCGAATGGAAGTCCTGGGAAGTGGTGGCCGATGTATTGCCTGAAAAGAAGCCTTAGCAAACTCTAAAACCTCCCTCCCCCCCCCAAAAAAAATCGAGGTATTTTCGCCCATGAGTAACACAGAAGAAGTCATCGGCAGCATCGACGCCCTGTGGCGCTACCCGGTAAAAAGTATGCGCGGCCAGACCATCGAACAGGCCTTTATTGGCTACGCGGGTATTTATGGCGACCGGCTTTACGCCTTTAAAACCAGTGCCGGACCGAGCTTTTTCCCCTACCTCACCGGGCGTGAAACCCAGGACATGCTGCTCTACACCCCCCGCTTTCGACACCCCGAAAAAGCCGAACAACCCATCAACTGGGCCGAAGCCGAAGCACTGAGTGTCGGCATTACGCCGGTCTTCAGCAGTGCCCACGAACTGGCGATGGATATTGCAGCACCCAATGGTGAGCTCTATGCCATCGACGATCCCGCCCTGGCACAACAGCTTGCCGCCAGCGCCGGTGATGACCTCGAGGTTTCGTTGACCCATTCCCAACGGGCGATGACCGACTGCCGCCCCCTGTCATTAATTTCCTTACAGACGAAACCGGCATCGAGATTGATAGCCGCCGCTTCAGAGCCAATATTCACCTCGACTTACACAGCGGCCAGGGCTTTGGCGAAGACGAGCTGGTCGGTCGCAGTCTTAAACTGGGCGACAAAGTCGTCGTCACCATCGTCGAACGCGACCCACGCTGCGCGATGATTACCTACGACCCCGATACCGGCGAAGCCACGCCGGAAATCTTGCGCCACGTCACCCAGCAGCATCAGCGCAACGCCGGCATCTACGCCGCCGTGGTGGTTGAAGGCATGGTTACAGCGGGTGATGCTGTTAAATTGATCGCTTGAATGAATACGCTGAAAACCCTGCTTTGAAGCAGGTAATCGCCTGTTTTCTTTGACTAATTTCGCCGAATGATGTTAATTAGACACCCTTAGTATCGCTCCAATAAAAACAGCACTTCAAGGGTTTTAATGGCAGAGCTCGGCGTTCCCCCCCATCTCACCTCCATCGTTGCCGATTTATCTCGCGAGCTGCCGGAGCAACTGCGTTACTGGCGCCTGCTCGATGCCATTCTCACCACCCTGCCCTGCGATGCCGCCGTGCTGATGGCGCTTGAAGCGGGCGAGGCTGAAACGCAAATATTGCGCCCTCTGGCGATTGATGGTCTCGACGACAAGGTGCTTGAACAGCAATTTAATGTCGCCCAGCATCCTCGCTTTGCCCATTGTCTGCAATCCCACGAGCCGAGTTTTGTCCCCGCCGACAGCCAACTCGCCAACCCCTTTCAGGCTTTTCTCAAAGCGGGTGACCGACGCACCGGGCCACGGGACAGCCTCGGCATCGCTCTGTATGTAGCCGGCAAACCCTGGGGGCTGCTGTGTTTAAACACCCGCCAGGCAAACACTCTGAACAAAATTGATACCACTGCCTTGCGCAGTTTTATCAACTTTGTCGAGTCCGCTATCGCCGTACTGGAGCAGGGTAAAAAACTGCACGCAGTACTGGCCCATCAACAACGGCTCAATGAGGTCTTATTTGCGCCCCAGCACAACAAAAAACTCCTCGGCACCAGCCCCGCACTGGCGCGAGTGAAAGAAGAAATTGCCATCATCGCCGCCTCCGAATTAACCATTCTTTTACAGGGCGAAAGCGGCGTCGGCAAAAGCCTGGTGGCCCGCGATATTCATCTCGCCTCCAGCCGCAGCACGCAGCCGTTTATTCGTATCGACTGTGCCAGCCTCGATGACGAGACAGCCTATGCCGAACTTTTTGGCACTGCGGGTAATGACAACAACTCAGAACAAAGCGGCCTGCTTCAGCTTGCCGACCAAGGCACAATATTTATTAACGAAGTCGCCACCCTGCCGGCCAATGTGCAAAGTCAACTCGAGCAAATATTAAAAACCGGCGCCATCCAGCCCCTTGATAGCGCGACGGCGACGCCCCTCAACGTGCGTTTGATCGCCGCCACTCGCTGTAATCTGCAGCAGGCGGTGAGTCATGGCCAGTTTCGTCCCGAGCTGTACCGACTACTGATGCTCTACCCCCTGCCCGTGCCACCCCTGCGCGACAGAACCGAGGATATCCCCCTGCTCAGCAAGCACTTTCTCGAACAGCAGCGGCGGCGGCTCGCCCTGCCCTCACTACTCATCGACACCGATGCTCGAAAGTTACTGCAGCACTATCCCTGGCCCGGCAATGTTCGTGAACTCAATCAGGTGCTGAGTCGTGCAACGCTCAAAGCCATGACCGAACAAGGTGGCGTAAAAGACCTGATTATCAAAGTCTCGCAACTGAGCATTAATTTTGCTGAGCTGCCCCGCGCGATACAGGCAGAACTCGCCAGCCTGCCGGAACAGATTAACCTGAAAGAAACCATCGACAATTTTCAGCGCCAACTCATCAATGAAAGGCTAAGCCTGCGCAACGGCAATCTCGCCGCCACCGCCCGTGATCTGGGCTTAAATCGTAGTAATTTTTACCGTTTGTTACAGCGCCTTGGCATCAAGCACAGCACCTCATAGCAAGCCCTGCCCGGTTAAACCCGACACAAAATCCCGCTACAACAATCATAAATACGAGTAATAAAAGCCCTTCATTAAACCCAGCAAATAAAAACCACTTGAAAAAATGCGAGTATTATTTAACTAAAAATAATAGTTTCACAAAATCAATTTCGCTGTTACAACTCTCGGGGAGCCTTAAAAATAAGGCTGAGATGCTACTAGCTGATCGACTTACACAGCGTAGCGAACCCGTTGAACCTGAACCGTCTAGTACCGGCGTAGGAAAGAGAATGTTAAGAGTGCCATTTTTAGCACCATTAATAATTAAAATGCAGTTCGCCCTGCAGCTCTCCGCCCGGCTATTCCCATCTCAGCCACGGAGGCAATATGTCAGCGCCATTGCAGCACCCCAAAGTCACCACTCAGACTGGTGCAAGCCAACCTCAAACCATCACCCAAAGCCCCCTGCCCGCCAGTAAAAAGGTGTATATCCCCTCGGCCAATTTTGCCGATGTGCACGTACCGATGCGCCAGGTGACGCTGACCACAGGTGAAGAGGTCCACCTCTACGACACCTCCGGCCCCTATACCGATATTGATGTCGACATCAACATTCACCAGGGTCTACCCGATGTGCGCTCACGCTGGATAGAGGCTCGCGGTGACACCGAAACCTACACCGGCCGCGAAACCAAACCCGCCGACAACGGCGTCAACGATGCCGACCAGGCGACGCGCTACTACAACCCCGACCTGCAACGCACACCGCGCCGGGCCGTCAGTGGTGCCAATGTCACCCAGCTGCACTACGCGCGCAAGGGCATCATCACCCGGGAAATGGAATACATCGCGATTCGCGAGAACGAGCTGCGCGGCTCCCTGGTCAATGAATTTAATACCCCCGAACGCGTCGCGCGTCTCAAGGGCAATAGCATGGGCGCCGGCTTTGTCGACGAGGTGACGGCGGAATTTGTGCGCAGTGAAGTGGCTGCCGGGCGGGCCATTATCCCCGCCAATATCAACCACCCCGAGTTGGAGCCGGTGATTATCGGCCGTAATTTTCTGGTCAAAGTGAACGCCAATATCGGCAATTCAGCGCTCAGTTCCGGCATCGACGAAGAGGTCGAAAAACTGGTGTGGTCGATTCGCTGGGGCGGCGACACGGTAATGGACCTGTCGACCGGCAAGCACATCCACTCCACCCGCGACCATATTATTCGCAATTCACCGGCGCCCATTGGCACCGTGCCAATTTATCAGGCTCTGGAAAAAGTCGGCGGCGTCGCCGAAGACCTCAACTGGGAGGTGTTTCGCGATACGCTGATAGAACAGGCCGAACAGGGCGTCGACTACTTCACCATCCACGCCGGCGTACTGCTGCGCTACGTGCCAATGACGGTCGACCGCCTCACCGGCATCGTCTCCCGCGGTGGCTCCATCATGGCCAAGTGGTGTATCGCCCACCATCAGGAGAATTTCCTCTACACCCACTTCGAAGACATTTGCGAAATCATGAAGGCCTACGACGTCAGCTTTTCGCTGGGTGACGGCCTGCGCCCCGGCTCCCTCGCCGATGCCAATGACGAGGCTCAGTTTGCCGAGTTAAAGACCCTCGGCGAGCTGACCAAAATCGCCTGGCGTCACGACATTCAAACTATGATCGAGGGCCCCGGCCATGTCCCGATGCACATGATTCAGGAAAACATGGACCTGCAATTGGAACACTGCGACGAGGCGCCCTTCTACACCCTCGGCCCCCTGACCACCGATATCGCCCCCGGCCACGACCACATCACCAGTGGCATTGGCGCGGCAATGATAGGCTGGTTCGGCTGTGCCATGCTCTGCTATGTCACCCCGAAAGAACACCTCGGCCTGCCCAATCGCGACGACGTCAAACAAGGGCTGATCGCCTATAAAATTGCCGCCCACGCCGCCGATGTCGCCAAAGGTCACCCCCACGCCCGCCATCGCGATGACCTCTTATCAAAGGCGCGCTTTGACTTTCGCTGGGATGATCAATTCAACCTCGGTCTCGACCCCGACACCGCGCGCTCCTACCACGATGAGACCCTGCCCAAGGATTCCGCCAAGGTGGCCCACTTTTGTTCGATGTGCGGGCCGAAGTTTTGCTCGATGAAAATCACCCAGGATGTGCGCGACTACGTCGCCAAGGGCATGGATAAAAAGTCCGACGAGTTTAAAGATCAGGGCAGCGAAATTTATATTGAGAACCTGAGCTAGCAGCGGCCCCGAAGGTGAAAGTTGAGATACTGGGTAGCGGCGTTAGCGGTCTGTGCTGCGCCCACGTCTTTGCCGAGCGTGGCTGCGAGGTGAGTATTATTGCCGCCAGTGACGCCCTCGATAGCAGCTGCTGCTCGTGGTGGGCCGGCGGCATGCTCGCGCCCGGTTGTGAGGGGGAAAGTGCCGAGCCACTGATTGCCACGCTGGGTGTGGAGAGCATGGCATTTTGGCAGGGTATCGCCCCCGACTACACCACGGCCGGCACGCTGGTGCTTGCCACCTCTCGGGACCAGGCCCTGCTCAACAACTTCGCCCGTAATACCGAGGGCTGGGACACGGTAGAGGCCGCGCAGCTACAGAGTATTGAGCCCGATCTGGCCGAGCGTTTTAGCCGTGGCCTGCTCTTTGCCAATGAGGCCCATCTCGACCCACGCCAGACGCTTGACCACTTAGTCGAGATCTTAAAAAAGCGCGGTGTCCGTTTTACCCAGCGCCACATCGACGACGGCCCGGGCAATGACTACAACAGCGCCGCCGACTGGGTCATCGACTGTCGCGGCCTCGGTGCCCGCCATCACTTACCCGACCTGCGCGGCGTCAAGGGTGAGATGTTGCATATTCACAGCGATGAAATCAGCCTCAGCCGGCCCGTGCGCTTGCTGCACCCGCGCATCCCCCTGTATATCGTGCCCCGCGCCGAGGGCGTGTTTATGATCGGCGCGACGATGATAGAGAGCGGCGAACGCCAGCGCGCCAGTGTACGCTCGGTACTCGAACTATTGTCGGCGGCCTACGCCCTGCACCCGGCCTTTGGCGAGGCGGAAATACTTGAAATCGGCGTCGAGGCCCGCCCGGCCTACACCGACAATCTGCCGCGCCTGCGCCGCCGGGGTAAAACCCTGTCGGTCAATGGCCTGTACCGCCACGGCTTTCTCGCCGCCCCCGCGATGGCGCGGCGCTGCGCTGAATTTGCCCTCGACGGCATCATTCCCACGGAGGTAATGGATGAAAATACAGCTTAACGGCGCAAGCCACGATACCAAACACCCTGAACTCGCGGCCCTGGTCGCCGCCCTCGGCCATGAGGCCGACAAGGTCGCCACCGCCGTCGATGGCCTGTTTGTCCCACGCCCAGCCCGCGCCGCAACCCTCCTGAGCGAGGGCTGTGCCGTGGAAATACTGGCGCCGATGGAGGGTGGCTAATGACGACCGTCCAAAGCACAGCCTCAAAGGGATTGAATTTATACGGCAGTGACTTCACCTCGCGCTTTTTAATCGGCAGCGCCCAATACCCCTCCCCGGCGATTTTGCTCGACGCTATTAGCGCCAGTCATGCCGGCATCGTCACCGTCTCCCTGCGCCGCGAAGCGGGTAAAGGTGCCGCTGAGGATAGTAGCGGGCAACAATTTTGGTCCCTGATCCAGCAATCCGGTGCCCGCCTGCTGCCCAATACCGCCGGCTGTAAAACCGTTAAAGAGGCCGTCAACACCGCCCATATGGCGCGGGAATTATTCGCCACGCCGTGGATTAAGCTCGAGGTGATCGGCGAGGACGACACCCTGCAACCGGACGTGTTTGGCCTGGTGGAAGCGGCACGCATTCTCTGCGCCGAGGGCTTTCAGGTCTTTCCCTATACCACCGACGACTTAGTGGTGGCCGACAAATTACTCGCCGCCGGCTGTGAAGTACTCATGCCCTGGGGTGCACCCATCGGCAGCGGCCGCGGCCTCAACAACCCCTTCGCCCTGCGTGCCCTGCGCGCCCACTTCCCCGACACCACACTGATTGTCGATGCCGGCATTGGCCTGCCATCTCAGGCCGCCCAGACCATGGAGCTGGGCTACGACGCCATCTTGCTCAACACCGCTGTCGCCAGAGCCGGAGACCCTGTGGCGATGGCCAGCGCCTTTGCCCAGGCGATTGCAGCGGGACACAGCGCCTTTAAGGCCGGGGCCATTGAAGCCCGCGATATGGCCGTGCCCTCAACCCCCGTGCTGGGTAGCCCCTTTTGGCACGCTGAACACGAGTCGTAGAAATGATTGAACAACAAGCCCCAGCCACAAAAACCAGTGTCCACTGGCTGCACAAATTTTATTTAATTGTCGATAACTGTCAGTGGCTCGAACGCTTTTTGCCCCTCGGCTTAAAGCTGGTGCAACTGCGTATTAAAGAACTCCCCCCCGAGGCCCTGCGCGCTGAAATTGCTAAAGCCAGGGCACTCTGTGCCGCCCACGACTGCCAGTTGATTATCAACGACCACTGGCAGCTGGCACTGGAATTAGGCTGTAATTTTATTCACCTCGGCCAGGAAGATCTCGCCACGGCCGATGTAGCACAAATTCGCCAGGCTGGCGTCAAGCTGGGCATCAGTACCCACGACGGCAAAGAGCTGGCCTATGCCCTGAGCCTAAAGCCCGACTACGTCGCCCTGGGCCCGGTCTACGCCACGCAATTAAAAAAGATGCCCTGGGCACCCCAGGGTCTGGAAAAGCTGGCCCGTTGGCGACAAAGGGTCGGCGACACGCCCTTGGTGGCCATCGGCGGCATGAGCGTCGAGCGCGCTGCGGGCGCCTATACAGCGGGGGCTGATGCCATTGCCGTGGTTACCGATGTGCTCTGGCATCAACAGCCCGAGCAGCGTTTACAAGAGTGGCTGACGATCGCGGCTAAAGAGCGGGGCAAAAGTGATGAGTAAAAACCGCTATGTCCGACAAATCGCCCTGCCCTCGGTCGGCAGCGCCGGGCAGGCCAAACTCGCCGCCGCACGCATCGTCATCGTCGGTGCCGGGGGGCTCGGAGTGCCCGCCCTCACTTATCTAGTCGGTGCCGGCATCGGCCATCTGCGCCTGATCGATAATGACCGCATCGCCATCCACAATTTGCATCGCCAGGTTCTCTACAGCGAGGCCGATGCGGGCCAATTCAAGGTTACTGTCGCCGCCCGAAAAATGGCCATCCTAAACAGTGAGGTGGTGGTTGAGGCCGTCAGTGAACGGCTGATCTCCAGTAATATCGACGCCCTGCTCGAGGGCTGTGATTGCGTGATCGACGCCGCTGACAATTTCATCACCACCTATTTGCTCAACGATGCCTGCCAGCAATTCGACAAGCCCTTAATCTCCGCCTCGGCGGCGGGCATGAAGGGCTATATGGGTGTGTTTTGTCACAATGCACCGAGCTACCGGGCGCTGTTTCCCAGTCCCCCCGACCAGGGTTTATCCTGTGCTCGCGACGGTGTACTCGGCCCCGTGGTGGCCGTGCTCGGCGCCTTGCAGGCCCAGGCCGCGATTAAATTACTGATTGCCGAACCCGGCCCAGCGACGCTCTTGAGTATCGACCTTTGGCAGAATCATTTTTCCAGCATTGATTTTTCCAATGCCCCCGAGCCCGAAACACCAGACCCCATTGCCGTACTTCAAATTGAGGAGATTGCGCCCAGCGATATTGTGATCGATGTGCGCAACGCCGATGAATTACAGGCACCGCCACTGCCCGGCGCCCGGCATATCCCCCTCGACACCATTAGCGAGCGTCTTGCCGAGATACCCCGTGAACAACGGACCGTGCTGTGCTGTATGAGCGGCCGTCGCGCCAGTAGCGCCGCACACATTTTGGCCGCTCAGCACTATGACAAGCTGGCTATTTTGAGTTTGGATTAGGGGCAATAGCATGGATAAAAAACCCACTAGCGCGATCAAGAACGTCTTGAGTATCGGCGGCTCCGACCCCAGTGGCGGTGCCGGCATTCAGGCCGACCTGAAAACCTTTGCCGCCAATGGCGTTTACGGCATGGCCATCATCACCGCCCTCACCGCTCAGAGCACCCGAGGTGTCAAGGCCATACACTGCCCCGACCCGGGTTTTATCGAGGCACAAATTGACTGTCTGTTCGACGATATTCAACCCGCCGCGGTAAAGATCGGCATGCTCGGCAATGGCGCGATTATCAGCCGGGTTGCGGCGCGACTAAAGCACTACCAAGCACGCAATATCGTCGTTGACCCGGTGATGCTCGCCTCCAGCGGCCAGCGTCTGCTCGACCCCGCAGCACTGGATCTGTTAATTCACGAACTTCTACCCCTGGCCAGTCTCTACACACCCAATTTGGACGAGGGTGCCTCCCTGCTCGGCACCCAACGACCCGCCTCACGAGACGCAATGTTACGGATGGCCGAGCACTTGCACCCCTTAGGCCAGAGCGCCGTACTGCTGAAAGGCGGCCATCTACCGGGGGATGAATGCCCCGATCTACTCGTTGATGGTAGTGGCGATATTTACTGGTTTTCCTCTCAGCGCGTCGACACCAATAATCTACACGGCACCGGCTGTACCCTCTCGGCGGCCATTGCCGCCAATTTGGCACAGGGTAATGGGGATTTAAACCAGGCCGTGGCAAAGGCCAAAAACTATTTGACCAGGGCACTCGCCGGAGCCGATCAATTAAATATTGGCAGTGGTCCGGGATCACCGCATCACTTTGCGGAGCTATGGAATTAATAATTATTAGATCATTGAGGAATATTTATTCTTGCCATCATTTAATCGCCAGAACCTGCCTTAGTTCATATTGTGATAAAGCTCTTATAAGAAGTGTTACTAACTACCAGAATGGGACAGTCAGATGATGGAAACATGCCTTATTCACTTTACTTCTACCGTATATGCAGCAATATTCTATCCATAGACTATTGTGAAATAATGAGGTGGAAAAATGAAACTTTCTTCTTTTTTACCAAAACCCAGGGAGCTACCGACAGGACAAATACCCAAATGGATACCGGGTTCCACAATCATTAACGACTTCCTCGACTGGCCTGATAGCGCGCCAAAACCCAAGATATCACTGGGCTCTATCGCCATGGTGGGGGTCGACGAAGCGCTGATGGTCGGCATGGGCATGGCCTCGCGCCTGCGCTTCCCAACGCCCGGTTATCGCCAGCGTTGTGCCGACGAAATGGAGGATGCACTCGAGTTTTACAACTCCAAAGGCTGGTTAGACAATCCCAGGGGCTATCACCAGACACCTCCTGAGATCGATAAAGTCAAGTTTAAGAGAGCCACATCATTCGGTGTCAACTACGAACACATGTCCTTTGACAGTGGCTATGTACCCCATATGGGCGAAGCGGGCCGTCACCGCTGGCTTGGTTACACACCGAACCATACGGCTCACTGCTGGGTACTTCGCCACCCGGGACCGGCACGACCCTGGTTAATTAATATTCACGGATATCGCATGGGTGTGCCCTATATGGATTTGCCTTTTTTCCACGCCAAGGCGCTGCACGAAAATAAAGGGCTGAATATTCTGCAATATGTACTACCCTTACACGGGCCGCGAAAAATTGGTCCCACCAGTGGCGATGGCGTGCTAGCCCCGGGCTACGTTAATTTAATTCACACAGAAGCCCAGGCCATCTTCGAATTAAGACGCATCATCCACTGGCTACGCAAAAAAGAGGGGGCTCCAGAAGTTGGGGTTCATGGCATTTCGCTGGGGGGCTATACCACAGCCATGTTGTCGGGCTTTGAGGGTGGACTTGCCTGTGCCATCGCCGGTGTTCCCGCCATCAATCTGGTGCGTGCAGCACGACGACTTGGGCAGCGCAATCTGCTGTATTTTATGGATAACATCGGCATGCCCTGGGATGACATCGAGAGGATGACTAAAATTATTTCACCCACCGCCTTAAAACCCAAGGTCGCTAAAAAAAGGCGCTATATCTACGCCGGATTACTTGATCGCCTGGCTCGTCCCGAGGATCCCATCGATCTATGGGAACATTGGGGGCGGCCTAAAATTGAGTGGTACCAGGGCAACCATATAACCTTCCCCTGGGAGAAGACAGTGAACGCCTTTATTGATGACGCCCTCGATGAATCTTTCACTACTTTAAAGCCCCTGCCGCGCAGAAAAAAACTTACCCGGCAAAATACAGTTTTCACATAAGACAACTATATGATATACCGGCTTGATAGCTTTTAAAAAAGCCCTCAATAAGGCTTGGCTCAGTTTACCCTGGATAAAAAAACTAATGGGGTGCCCAATATCTAGCACCCACGCTCAAGGAAGTAAGGCGTAGAAAAATATAATCAACTTAATTTATGTTCAATGGTCGCTGACGACAAGGAATAGACATAATGCTAGAAGACACACTCGAAAAAGAACATAAAAAGCACAGCCAGCTTTTAGAGACACCATCCCGCATAAGTGCAGCAGTAAAGAACGCTACGGTGATCGCTCGTTTTGGACGCTTGCAGGCGAGAACAGGCACCGTCTATTACGTTGCCCACGAAAGCGCAAATTACCGTTTACGCTGCTACGAAATCAAAAAATCGAATGCTAAATGCGTACCGGTTATTCTCGTACCGCCGCTAATGATTTCGGCCGATGTCTATGACATGTCCCCTGACAGCAGTACCGTTACCTATTTGACCGAGCAGGGCTATTCCGTCTGGGTCGTCGATTTTGGTTCACCCGAACACCTGGAAGGCGGTTTAGATAGAGACTTCAGCGATCACATTCTCGCCGTCAACGATGCCATCGACTTCGTCAGCGCAAAAAAACAGCTACCGGTACACCTGGGTGGCTATTCTCAGGGTGGCATCTTCTGTTATCTCGCCACCGCTTATCGCAATTCCAATAACGTCGCCTCCATATTCACCTTTGGCGCTCCGGTGAATATCTATAAAAACTTCTTTCCCGGCGTTCCCGATGAGGTGACCACGAGGGTTTTTGAAACCATCGGTAAAGCCATTCCCAAAAGCCTGGCACCGTCGGTTATCCCCGCCTGGGCCACAAAAAACCTGTTTAAACTAATGAGCCCGACCAAGGAAATCAAACGCTGGATTTCTTTTTTGGGTTCTTTACACGACCGCGATGCCCTGCTGCAAACCGAAGAGGGCCGAAGCTTTCTCGGCGGTGAAGGTTTTGTCGCCTGGCCGGGCCCCGCTTTAAACGAATTTCTGCAACAAATGCTTCTCGGCAACCGTCTCGTCTCTGGTGGCTGTATTATTGAAGGTCGTGCCATCACGCTGACAGAGATCACCTGCCCTATTCTCGTCGTTATTGGCAGCAATGATGAAATAGCCCGCGCCGGTTCCGTGCGCGGTGTGGCAGATGCCGTACCCAATGCCGAATTATTCGAACTACCCGCCAGCGGTGGACACATGGGCATCGTCGTCGGCTCTGGTGCCATGAAAAACACCTGGCCCGCCGTCGCCCAATGGATGCAGTGGCGCGAAGGCAAGGCTGAACAACCCGAGTCTATTTATGCCCTGGGTGAATATAATGAGATAGAAGAAGCCCCTGACGACAGTCGCAACGATGCGCTGCCAGCCGCCTTGGCAAAGGCCGCATTTGGCATGGGCAAGGGCGCATTTGCCACCGCTGGTGATTTACTCGGTATCACCAAAGATTCAGTACAGGCCATTAGCAGCAATTTCGGCACTCACCTATCGCACTTCTCTCGTCTTGAAAAGCTCAATAGTGACAGCAAGGTCGGTCTCGCGCTCGCGCTGGAAGAGCAGTCTATAAAAGCACCTAAAAACACGTTCTTTCTCTACGATGGCCGCGCCCACAGTTACGCAGACGCCAGCAAGCGGGTCGACAATATCGTCCGCGGACTGATTTCCACTGGCGTCCGCGTCGGCGACCATGTCGGTATTATCATGCATGCTCGTCCCACGTCACTCGCGACCATTATGGCCGTCAATCGGCTCGGTGCCGTGGCGGTATTACTACGCACCATGCGCAATAAAGGCCAGCTCACCACAGAGCTAAGACTGGGCAAGGTTCAGCACCTGATTGCCGACCCAGAAAATGCCGATGCGGCGGTGGACAGTTTCCGGGGTCAGGTTTATGTACTCGGCGGCTTTGGTCGTGCGCAGCGCGAATTACCTGAACGGGTAATTGATCTAGAGTCCGTCAATCCCTCCTGTGTCGCTCTGCCCGACTGGTATCAACCTTCGCCGGGCAAGGCGAGAGATATCGCCTTTATCATGTTTTCCAAGCGCAGTGATGAAACACATTGCTACAGTATTACCAATCAACGCTGGGCCTTATCAGCCCTGGGTACCGCTGCCTCAACGGCACTTCTAAAATCAGATACCGCCTACTGCTGGACGCCCCTCCACGACCCCACCGGACTGCTCGTTTCTGTCAGCGCCTCATTGGTCGCTGGCGCTAGGGTCGCCGTAGCAAGAAAGTTTGACGCACCGACCTTCTGGAAAGAAGCCCGCAGCTATGGCGCACGAGTGGTCTTTTATTCAGGCTGTATGTTGCGCGAACTGGTGGACGCCCCCGCCAACAAACTCGAAAAGGGGCATGCCATTCGCCTCTTCACCGGCGTGGGCATGCCAGAGGCGCTTTCGGAAAGAATCTCCGCGCGTTTTCTGTCCGTTAAAGTGATGGAGATTTTTGTCGCCCGGGGCAGCAGTGCGTATTTGGCCAACATCGCCTGTCAAAAATCCGGCCCTGTTTTCCAAGCGATTCCCGGCAGTAGTGAAATTGGCCTGGTCTACTGGGACTACGAAAAAAATCAGCCCTTTCTCGATGCCGCCGGCTACCTGTGTCCCGTGCCCAGTGGTTCCATGGGCATGTTGCTGAGTAAAACGGCAAAAGATTCAGAAAATCACGGTGAGCAACCCATCTACAACGTATTTGAAAAGGGCGATTGCTGGCAAGTTTCCGGCGACCTGTTCATCGTTGACGAAGATGGCGAGTACCGCTTTATGGATATGGCTAAAAACCTGATTCGACGCAAAGATGACTGGCTACCCACCCTGGCCATCGAAAATGCTATTTGGCAACTTGACTGCGTAAGTACAGCAGCAGCCTACGGCTTAAGCATCGAGGGTTATGAATACGAAGTCCCCGCCGTAGCACTACAACTCAGGACTAAGGCCAAACTTAGCGCCCAGGCCCTTAGCGATATCGTCGCCCAGGAGCTGGATTCTAAAAACCGGCCTTTGGTGGTACGCCTTGTCGATAACCTGGCCATGACACTCGGCCATCAAGTGAAAAAATCGGTTTTACAAGCGGAGGGTATTCCCGCCGTCGCCCTGCAAAGAGGCAAGTCATTCTGGTTTAACTCTACAACCGATAAATATGAGCCCCTTAATAAAACCTCCTTCGTGAAACTAAAGAAGGCTTTATACGGTGAGAACATCGAGGTCGCGGAAAAAATCAAAGCAGACACTAAAACCCCCTCTAAAAAACCGGCGACCCGGAAAGCTAAAGCCGCCAAAAACCCTTCAGCTAAAACTCCCACTCCCGAAAAAATGCTATCCAGGAAGAAAAAAGTGGCGAGCAATGGCGCAATAAAAAAGCCGGTCAAGCAGAGTGAGGCTCCCGCCATAGTCGAGTCCATCGACATACCCCTGGCAAAAAATATCGTTGCTATCAATACGGGGCTCTCGCCAATGGAGAACAAGCCGGAGGCGCTTGTTAGTGATAAGCACGACGAAAACACAGCCGGCCCGCTCAGGCCACAAGATTCACAAGCCCTGAAAACAGAGGAAGCCAAGCCTCATGCTTAAAGGCAATAAGCTCCTTAAAATATGATCTTACTCCTCTGGCAAGATCATATTCACCAGACCAAAAAAAACGATCAGCGGAAACCCGCTGATCGTTTTTTTAACCTTTAAAGACTTAGCTTTTCAGGTACTTATCTAAATTAACCGCCTCACCTGCTGCTGTCACCTCTTCTATCGGCAGAGATGCCTGCGCGGCCGCTACAACTTTTTCAACTTTTTTTACAGCAGCGGGTTTTCTAGCGCTGGGCTTCCTGGCCGCTGGCTTTTTTGCTACAACCTTCTTTGCCGCAGGCTTTTTAGCTGCCGTTTTTTTGGCAGTGGGCTTTTTCGCCGCAGTCTTCTTGGTGGTCGCTTTTTTTGCTGCTGGCTTCTTCGCCTTCTTTACAGGCGTGGTATCCACATACTCTTCTATTAAAGCATTCAAATTATCGACCCGCTCCGACAATGCCTGCAGAGCATTGATGGTTGGAAGAACGCCCAGCCGTTTTAAAGCCTTGGCAACACGGGAATCAAATATATCTTCAATTTTTTCCGAGGGGTTGGGAATTCTATCAAACAGGTTTGTCACCTTTTTGATAGCCGAATCACTGCTATCGTCAACCAGCTGCTTGTACTTGTCCTCAAACTTCTCACCGGATTCAATCAACTTATTGAACAATTCACCACTCTCATCGCGGGCCTTTGAAAAAGCACCGAGACCGGCAAGCCAAATATCCCGATTGCGATCTAGAGCCTTTTCGGTCAGCTCCTGGCTTTTGTCAACAGTCTTGCCAATAATCTCGTCATTCTTTTCGAGAATTTTACGTACTTTATCGTGGGAAAGTGTTTTTGATGTAGCCATATCACCTATCTTCCTGCGTATTTATTGATTAAGATTAGTCAGATTACACGCACATCCCTATAGTGATGCACCGATAGTTCTAACCCTTAAAAGCAAGATAGCAATTTTACTTAGAGTAAAAAAACTAACTTGTCAGAGCCAACAATTCATGGAGGATTATTTTGGCAAAACCAGGCACCAAGCAGCGAATCCTGGATGCCTCCCTGGCATTATTCAACCAACTCGGTACGCCCAATGCGTCGACCAACCACATCGCCCTTGAGCTAGAAATCAGCCCCGGCAATCTCTACTACCACTTTCCCAACAAAGAACAGCTCATCGAAATGCTATTCAATCACTACGAGCAAGCCCTGCAACCCGTCATAGAACAGTCGTTTTCAGAACCATTGAGTATTGAAGATATCTGGTTTTTCCTGCATCTCAATTTTGAGCTGGCACTCGAATACCGCTTTATTTATCAGGACAGTGATTACATCACTGCAAAGTGCCCAGTCCTCACCGCGAAATTCCAGCGACTCTTAAGCACACTTTATCGGACATTAGTGCGTCTGCTCACCGCCTTGTCTACGACGGGGATATTGCGGATTCCCTGTAGTAATGTCATCGAGGATATTAGTCTCAATATGCTACTGATATGCACCCAATGGATACATTTCAAAAAGCACTTATCCGGTATCAGCAAAGCCAATATTGCCGGCGATCATTTTAATCAGGGTATTTATCAAGTGCTCTCACTGCTACTGCCCTATCTTGACCAGCCACACGAGAAACACCTGCAGACACTGAGGGCAGCCTACCAGTAGGCCAGCCTTTAACAATAGCGCTCAATAAACGTCCGCATTTTGTGCAGCGCCAGATCACTTTCCGGCAGGCCGTCCATTATCGGGTGAACATGGGTGGTTTTATACCATTCACAAAGCTCGCTGGTCCCGCCCTGCTCCCTCACTCGTTCGACGATACGCACGCCGTCATCACGCAAAATCTCACTGCTACTGACATGCACTTGCAGGGGTGGGAAACCACTTAAATCCGCATAAACCGGCGATACCATGGGGTCGGTACAGAGAGTATCGCCAAGCACCATATCTCTCACCAGCGGAATTAACTTATTACTTAATAGTGGGTCCGCCCGTTCATTAGTAAACATAGATGGGCTGCCAAAGGAAAAATCAGACAGTGGCGACAATGCAATAGCACAGGCGGGGTTGGTCAATTCCGACTGTCCAATACGCAGCAGCGTTGCCAGCGTAAGGTAGCCCCCCGCAGAGTCACCGGCGACAATAATATTATCCGGGCTTATACCCTGATCTTTTACCAGCCATTCATAGGCGGCAAAGCAATCCTCATTGGAGGCGGGATAGGGATGTTCGGGAGCCAGACGATAATCGACCAGTAGGACCCGGGCATTGACTGCCGGCCCAAAGCGTTGCGCCCACTTTTTATACATGCCCGGCACATGGATAATCAAGCCGCCACCGTGCAAGTAGAGAATGGTACGGGTAACACCTGGCGTATTATTAACCCACAAATACGAAGGCTGCCCCTCGATACTATCGACAGGCACGGAGGAAGAGTGTTTTCGCGTGATAAAATTATCGAGCTTCACCACCCAGCGGCGTAGCTTGTCGATGGTCGCCTGCTCCTGCCCGGGCTTACTCTGTTGCGCCGCCCTTTTGACAAAGGGTTTAACGATAATTCGCGAGGTGATATTTAAAAGTCTTATTTGCCAGCTCATTGATTCATCCCTTAATAGATTTAAGCTATGCCCAGCACACTAGCAGAGAATGCGGCCTATAGAAAAGTGGCAAACTTGCCAGCCGTAGAAAAAGAACCCCACTCGAAAGCCCAACAAGCGCTAAAATAGACCCGTAAAGCGCCTGCCCATCGACCCAGCAATTTCGGCACCCTAAGCATGAACCCAAGCCCCGACCAATTTGAATTACATCTGTCCGTTGAAAGTGACAGTGAATCCGCTATCACCTTGCTGGCAACGGCCAGTGAGCTATCGAAACAAAATATTAAACAAATAATGCAAAAGGGTGCCGTGTGGTTGAGTCGCAATGGCAACACGCGCCGGCTGCGCCGCGCCAAACATCAATTACACCTTGGCGATGAACTCCACCTTTATTACGACCTGGCGATACAATCCACCGTGCCGCCCGTACCACAATTGATCGCCGATGAGGGCGACTACAGTGTCTGGTTCAAACCCCAGGGCATGTATAGTCAGGGTACGAAATGGGGCGACCACTGTGCCATTGGCCGCTGGGTTGAACGCCATCTTGATCGCACTACGTTTACGGTTCACCGTCTCGATAGAGCCGCAACCGGCTTAATACTCTTAGCTCACAAAAAGAAAAGTGCCGCCAAACTCTCTTCACTCTTTGCCCAACGGCAAATAAAAAAATGCTATCGGGCAAGGGTCAGCGGCGAATTCCCCACCGAACCACAATCCTTCGACCAGGCCATTGAAGACCGCGAAGCCCGCAGTCGTGCCCAGCTAATCAATTACGATGCCGAGCTAAACTGCTCGCTGGTTGAGGTCGAAATTGAAACCGGGCGCAAGCACCAGATACGCCGCCATCTGAGTATCGCGGGTTATCCTATTATTGGCGACAGGCTCTACGGCTGCGTTGAAGAGGGTGATCAAATAAAAGAAGACCTTCAATTACTGGCCTATCAACTGTCTTTTATTGACCCCACGAGTGGGGAAGAAAAACACTACCGTGTACCCAATAATCTACAGCCCCTGCTGACACGACAAGCCATGTAAACATCACGGCAGTCATCAATCACTGCAGACAAATAGCCCCCTACACGCCATACTCAGCCCCATAAAAATAAGGGAGTACGTCTAATGGGCCCATTAAAAGGCATTAAAATTATCGAACTGGCGGGCATTGGCCCGGTACCACTGTGTGGCATGATGCTGTCTGACATGGGCGCAGAGGTCATTCGCATCGACCGCGCTGGCGGTCACGCCAGCAGTATTACCATCGACCGACCCAACGATATTCTCGGCCGTGGACGAAAATCCATCCGGGTCAATCTTAAAGAGCCCGAGGGCATTGAGGTTATTTATCGCCTGCTGGAAGGCGCCGATGCCTTAATTGAAGGCTTCCGGCCCGGTGTCACCGAACGCTTAGGGCTAGGCCCAGACGAAGTGCATGCACGCTGCCCCCACATTGTTTATGGCCGCATGACCGGCTGGGGGCAGGAAGGCCCTATGGCGCAGACCGCCGGGCACGACATCAACTACATCGCTATCACCGGCGCACTGTCAGCCATTGGCAGTAAAGGCGGCAAGCCCGTCCCCCCTCTCAACCTGGTCGGCGATAACGGCGGCGGTGCCTCACTACTCTTTGGCGGCGTACTGTGTGGCATTATTGAAGCGAAGACCTCGGGTAAGGGCCAGGTGATCGATGCGGCAATGGTCGACGGTGCCGCCACATTAATGGCCGGTATTTACGGCTTCCGCGCCCAGGGTATTTGGGAAGATAAGCGCGGCAGCAACTTTGCCGATGGTGGCGCACCCTTCTACGATGCTTACGAATGTGCCGATGGTGAATATGTTTCCATTGGCTCCATCGAGCCCCAATTCTATGTCCTGTTAATGGAACTCGGTGGCTTCGAAGCGGAAGACCCACTCTTTAAAGAGCAATTTAATAAAAAGAACTGGCCCCGCTGTAAAGAAATAATGACCGCGCGCTTTAAAACAAAAACGCGGGATCAATGGTGTGAAATTATGGACGGCACCGACATTTGTTTCGCCCCCGTACTATCGATGGCCGAAGCCCCCAGTCACCCTCATAACGTGCACCGCAGTACTTTTGTCGAACTCGATGGCTGGATGCAGCCCGCGCCATCGCCCCGCTTTAGTCGCACCGTCCAGGAAATTCAGGGGCCACCACCCTTCCTCGGTGAAAACACCGAACAGGTGTTGCGTGAAACCGGCTACAGCGAAGCAGAGATTGAGGCTTTGTTAGCCAATAACGCGGTGGCAGGTGCGGTCGAATAAGAAACGATGACTTAATAAAATTTTACGCTGTGAAAGGAAAGAATTCCGTTTACACATGACCGTCGGAGGCAGGGATGCCGACACCGACGACTGCATGGATGCAGGAGGTAGAGCGACGCAGGATGCCAAAGCCGAGCGTACAGGGAAGTATTTACAGCGTGTCATGAGTGAAGGGGATTCTTTGCTACCGTATTATTGGTAAGTCATACGGTAGCAATACAGATTCAACTTCCGTTAATAACGCATTTTTTTGAGAGAAACTTATGCAATTTACCTTTACCGATGAGCAGGAAGAATTCCGCCTGATTGTGCGCCGCTTTATGGATGACAAATCACCGCGCACAGAAGTCCGCAAGTTGATGGACAGCGAACAAGGCTACGATGCCGCTGTCTGGCAGCAGCTCAGTGAAGGGCTTGGTCTGCCGGGCATTCATATTCCCGAAGCCTATGGCGGCCAGGGTTTTGGCTTTGTGGAGCTATGCATTGTTCTCGAAGAAATGGGCCGCTCCCTGCTCTGTGCGCCCTTCTTTTCCGCGACGGCACTCGCGGCCACGACTATAATCCACGCGGGTACGGAAGAGCAGAAACTCGCCTTATTACCGGGCATTGCCACAGGCCAAACCCTCGCCACCCTTGCGTTTAGCGAGACCAATCGCGATTGGCTGCCCGGCAATACCGAAACAAGTGCCACCCCCACTGGCGACAATAGTGGCGACAACTATTTATTAAATGGCGAAAAAAGCTACGTTGTCGATGGCCATATTGCCGAGCTGTTAATTGTCGTCGCCCGCACACCCGGCACCACAGGCGATACAGGTTTGTCGCTGTTTACAGTGCCCAGTGACGCGCCGGGGCTCAAGCGCCGCTTATTAAAGAGCCTCGATCCAACGCGCAAACTTGCCCACATCGAATTCAAACAAACCCCAGCAACCCTGCTCGGCGAATTAAATACCGGTGACACCACCCTGCCCCATATTCTCGATTTAGCGGCGGTCGCCCTGGCCAGCGAGATGGTCGGCGGTGCGCAAATGATGCTGCAATCGGCCCTGGAATACGCTCAATTACGCATGCAGTTCGGGCGCTTAATTGGCTCCTTTCAGGCGATTAAACACAAGTGCGCCGATATACTCCTCGATGTTGAACTGGCTAAATCCACCGCCTATTACGCCGCTGCTGCAGCGGCGGATGATGCCCCCGACCTGCCCGCCGTCGCCTCGCTCAGCAAGGCCTATGCCTCAGACACCTACATGAAGTCTGCCGCCGAATGCCTGCAAATTCACGGCGGTATTGGCTTCACCTGGGAAAACGACACCCATCTTTATTTTAAGCGGGCGAAAAGCTCCGAGGTCTTCCTCGGCGACCCCAACTATCACCGCGACCAAGTGGTCCTGCGCTGGGAGAACCAGGTATGAGCGAACAAACAGTAGAGTCAACAGAACAAAGCCTACGCACAGAAGTCCGCGCCTGGGTCGACGCCAACTGGAACCCCGACGCCAGCCTGCTCGATTGGCGCAATAAACTCATCGACTCCGGCTGGGGTTGTGCGTCATGGCCAGAAGAGTGGCACGGACGCGGGCTGAGCATCGGCCTCGGCGATGCCGTCGATGACGAGCTGCGCAAAGCCGGTGCCGTCGGTGTCGCCAAAACCGGCGTCAGAATGCTAGCGGCCGCCACCATTCTCGAACATGGCGACGACATGCATAAAGGTAAATTCCTGCGCCGCCTGTTAACGGGCGAAGATACCTGGTGTCAGTTATTCAGCGAACCCGGCAGCGGCTCCGACCTCGCAGGCCTCACCACCCGCGCCGATTTCGATGGCGAAAACTGGGTGCTTAATGGCCAGAAAGTTTGGACCACCAGCGCCCATCACGCCCAATACGGCATGGTGCTAACCCGCACCAACTGGGATGTCCCCAAGCACCAGGGCATGACCTACTTTCTTATCGACATGGAGAAGCCCGGCGTCGAGGTCAGGCCCCTCAAGCAAATGAATGGCCACGCCTCCTTTAACGAAATCTTTTTTACCGACGCCAAAATAGCCCCGGAATTTATGCTCAATAAAGAGGGCAAGGGCTGGACAGTGGCGATGACCACCCTCGCCCACGAGCGCCGTTTATCCGATGGTATTCGCTCCTGGGGCCGGGGCGAAAAAGGCAAAGGCCGTATTTATGAGGAATTGAAAGTCGAAATCGCCAGCGTTATGGAGCCCTATAAATGGTATCCCCAGCGCGCCGGTCGCGTCGATTTATTAATCGAGCGCGCCAAAGCCACCGGTAAATACGACGATCCCACAGTACGCCAGGCCATCGCTAAAGTCTTAATGATGGCCAAAGCGGCGGAGTGGACGGGCCGCCGAGTGAAAGCCGCCCACGCTTTGGGACGACCACCGGGGCCAGAGGGCTCCCTCGGCAAATTGGCCGGTAGTCAGGTCGCCCGCCTCGCCGCACAGGCTCACACCCTCATTGCCGGCAACGACGCCATGCTGACAGGTGATGACGGCGCAATGGACGGCACCATCAGTGAAATACTGGTCTCAACACCGGCCGAATCCATCGCCGGTGGCACCGATGAAATACAACGTAATATTATTTCCGAACGCAGCCTTGGCCTGCCCAAAGAACCGCGCACCGATGTCGACCGCCCGTTTAGAGAGGTGCCGAGGAATACGGTGAGTTGAGCCCGACGCAATGTATCGCCACAGAATCTTAGGTAAGAGTGGTCTATGCTGATGGTTAACTGGGGGTGTTGTGGATACCCCTGTTAACCCCTCAAAAACCCCGTTAGCATCGGGTAGTCGGAGTCATGACCAAAACAGTACACTCCACCGTTCGCATCATCGATAGCCTGGCGGAAATCACCCGCCACCACGATCGAAATATTATTGAAAAAAGCCTGTTAAAAACGCTCAGCGACTTAATATCGGGGAGCACACGACTCTATCGAGTCATACAGACTGAGGGCAATACCGACTTCAGTTTGCTCGCTTTTGCCGAAAACGGTCTGATTGATAGTCTTGCGAAATCGGAGAAAATCCCAGCCCCGATGACCGATGCCCTGGAAGAAGTACTCGACACGGGTTACATGGTGTCGATACCCTGCGCTGCAGCGGAAAGTTCAAACCACAGCCCGAGTTTCGACAATATCTACCCTACCTTTGATGGCGAAGATGAAATCTTTGCCGTTCTCATTCACAGGGGTAAGCAACCCAATGCCTCCGAAGAACGTTTGGTACAGGGCATTCTTAAGGTCTATGCCAACTACCTGATTCTTATCGAGAAAACCAAGCGCGACAAACTTACCGGTTTATTTAATCGTGAATCCCTTAATCACGAACTCAACAAAGTCCTCTTTTCGAGCCATGCCTCACCCTTGCATAGCAACATTCCAGAAAATCGCAGAGCAGAGAACTCGGAATTGGCTTTTATCGCTCTCATCGATATCGATCACTTTAAATCCGTTAACGACCACTATGGCCATTTGTTTGGCGACGAAATATTGATCATTATTTCTCGCCTTTTAGCGGAAACTTTTTCTCGTCAGGATGACATGGTGTTTCGCTATGGTGGCGAAGAGTTCGTCGCCATCGTCAACATGACGAATCGTGAGGGTGCCTGCCATATTTTTGAGCGCCTACGCCAAAAAATAGAAGGTTTCGACTTTCCCCAAATTGAGCAGCTCACCATTAGCATTGGCTATTCTATTGTCAGACAGCAACAGACGGCGGCAGATCTGCTCGGTGAGGCGGATCAGGCCCTCTACTACGCAAAGGAAAATGGCCGCAATGCTATTCACTGCTACGAAGATCTGGTGGTGCAGGGTTTAGTCGCTGGCAAAGAAAACATTCATTACGGCGAAGTGAAATTGTTTTAATCGCTATTTATTTCGAGTCTAGTTGCTAGCCCAATATTTACTCATCCATCAAACCCTCCTCCCCGTATTGATTGGCAGGACCCGGCCCATCCTCGCCTAAGCGACCCTGCTCACCGAAATGGCCCTTACCGGGCACATAATTAAATTCAACGCGAATACCATCCGGGTCTTCAAACAGAAAGGAATAATAACCGGGGGCGAAACGCGAGCCATCCTCGGGAGGGTGAATAATAGGGGCATTGAGCTCGGTATCGACAAACTGATAAATACTGTCGACATCTTCTTTGCTGCGCGCGCGAAAGCAAAAGTGGTGAAGGCCGCTAGAGTCCTGGTCGAAGTGTTTAGCCGGGCTCCCCTCGGGTGCTACCCGCACCAAAATACCCGTGCGACTGCCAATGCAATATACCGTGTCGTCATTGCGAATCAGGGTTTTCATTTCGAGGAAGTGACACAGCACTTCCCAGAAAGGCAGGCAGCGCTCACCGTCATTAACGGTCAATTGAATATGCGCGATGCCATTGACTTCGATGCCCATGATTTCATCCCTTGATTGCCAGTTTGTTCCCCCAGTTTAGACCAAACTGTTTAACTTACATCTCGGGGTCTTGCTGAAACTCCACCGTATTACCCGCCGGGTCAGCGGCAAAAATAAACTGATCCATGCGCTGATAATCGATGCCTTCACTGGTCAGCTGGGTCTCCACCGCTTCAATATCTTCCACATAAAAAGCGGTGTGCGGGCCCATGGGGTCGAGGGGTTTGCCGGCTAATTCGGGCAGCACCTTGCGCTCGCCACTGGAGTCATCACATTGAATAACGTGCACCTGACCATTGGGGAACTGCATCCAGAAACCCGGGATCAAAGCCGCCAGTTGCTCGGGAATATCCCGGTCAACGGTATTAACCCCCAGCACGTCAACGTAAAAACGGCGCATGGCGTCAACCTCAACACGGCAACCGAGGGCGGAGTGATTTAAGCGGGTAATTTTTATCATCGTCAATGTCCTTTTATTTATACATTATTAATAGATTGAGACCTTTGCACGAGAGATGATTTTTCTTTCAGGCAAGGCAAAAAAGTGCGCAGAGAGGGAGTTTACAAGTGTAAATGACCGATTGAGCATTTTTTTAACGCCGCATGGGAGCAAAATGGCTCTCGTGCAATGGTCTCAGATTCTGTGAGCATATTACCCCATGGGCTTTGTAGCCTATAATCCCCCGCTGAATAAATAATAAAGGAAGCCACTATGGGCTCTCTAGGAATCATCGCCAACCCCATGTCGGGCCGCGACAGTCGTCGACTCACGGCTCGCGCCGAGTCTGTCAGCCACGAAAGCAAGCGCAATCAAATCAGCCGCATTGTGGTGGGTGCCGTCGCCACCGGCTGCACTCGCATACTGGCACCCTACGACACCCGCAGGCTGGTGCTGGGCGCTCTCGAAAATATGAACATTGGCGCTGAGGTTGAAGAAATCAAATGCCCCGTCACCCACTCGGCGGAAGACACCCGCCAGGCCGTGCGTGAAATGAAAAAGCGCGGTTGTGATGTCATTATTGTTATGGGCGGCGACGGCACCAGCCGCATCGTCACTCAGGTTTGGCAAGACGTGGTGATGATGCCCCTCTCGACCGGCACCAACAATGTCTTCCCCCAATGGATAGAACCCACCATCGCCGGCATGGCCGCCGGGCTGGTGGCCAGTGGCAGATTACCGAAAGAGGAAACCACCGACCGCGCCAAGCTTATTTCTGTCGCCCTGGAAAACGGCGAAACAGATATTGCTCTGGTCGACGCACTGTTTTTACAGGGCGATAGAATCGGCAACCTCGGCCCCTTTGAGCCCGAATTTATGAAGACCCTGGTGCTGACCCGCGCCGAACCCAATGCCGTGGGCATGTCGCCCCTCGGCGGTCTGCTCTGCCCCGCCAGCGCCAGTGACGACTTTGGTGTCCGCGTCGACTTTTGTGGCCACGACGAAGGTGGCCGCCTGCTACGTGCCCCCGTATCACCTGGCCTGTTTCGCTCGGCCCACATTCTCAGTGCCGATCGTTTGCCACTCGACGAAGAGACAACAATACACGGCCCCGGTATCATCGCCTACGACGGCGACCGCGAGCGCAAACTGGCCGCTGGCGAAAGCGCGACAATCACCGTTGAGCGCGATCAATCCCCAACGCACCCTGCAATTAGCCGCCGAACGCCAGCTGATGGCCGACCTACCCCCGTGGGTCGACCCCTTCGATGGCGCCATCGGTGGTGGCTGCTGTGGCTGTGCCAATAACCTCGGGCATTTAATAGCACCGGACGACTAGCCGAGCCGGCAAATCAGAACGCCATAACCTCACCCTTCATTAATAATCATCCGATAGAGCCGCTCCATGCCTGACGCTTCGCCCGAAATGACACCTGCAGAAAATGCTGCCACCTCTAATATTCGTTGGTACGGACTAGTCGGCGGTCCTCTGCTCGCCCTGCTAATGGCGTTCATGGTGCCCGAGCAAATTATTCAGCCCAATGGCGAAACACTGGTGCTGGGCATGGCGGGCAAGGTCACCGCTGGACTGGCAGTCTGGATGGCCGTGTGGTGGCTGAGCGAGGCAATTTCTATTTATGCCACCGCCCTGCTACCCCTGGCCATATTGCCCCTCACCGGCGCGCAATCGATCAAAGCCTCGGCGAATGCCTACGCCCACCCCTTAATCTTTCTCTTTCTCGGCGGCTTTATTCTCGCCCTGGCCTTAGAACGCTGGCATCTCCACAAGCGCTTTGCCCTGTTTGTACTGCGGCTCGTGGGCACCTCGCCACGCCGGCTGGTGGGCGGGTTTATGATCTCCGCCGCGGTGATGAGCATGTGGATCACCAACACCGCCACCACCATCGTTATGCTACCTATCGCCCTCAGCGTCATCGCTATGGAGAGCGACGACTCGCCCCACAAACAGCGCTTCGCCATCTGCCTGTTACTGGGCATCGCCTATGCGGCCTCCATCGGCGGCATTGGCACCATCGTCGGCACCACCCCGAATATGTTCGCGGTTTCCTTTATCGAAAATGAACTGGGCCAAATCATCAGCTTTGCCGAATGGATGATGATCGGCGTGCCACTGGTGGTAATTTTTATCCCCATCGTCTGGCTGTTAATGACCCGCTTTATCTTTCGCCTGCCCGCCAGCAGTGTCGACAGTGACTACAATCTTGATACCACCGCCGACCCCTGGAATCGCGGCTCGGTGTTTACCCTTATTATTTTTGCCCTCACCGCCTTTAGCTGGATGGCCCGCCCCCTGCTCGTTAAGCTACCGGGCCTGACCCACCTCAGCGATGCCGGCATCGCCATCGGCGCCGCATTATTGTTATTCGCCATCCCCGAAAATATTAAACAAAAACGTTTTCTAATGGACTGGGAAACCGCCATTAAAGTCCCCTGGGGCGTACTCCTCATTCTCGGCGGCGGGCTCTGCCTGGCCGGCGCCATTCGCGCCAACGGCGTCGCCGAACTACTAGCGGTTCAATTAGTCGCCATCGGTGAAGTACCACCCCTGGTGATGACCGTGATGATCGTCAGCCTGATGATCTTCCTCACCGAACTCACCAGCAACGTCGCCACCACCACCGCACTGATACCCATCGTCGCCGTCATTGCCATGGCACTGGGAATCGAGCCCTTAAAACTCGTCATCCCCGCCACCATGGCCGCCAGCTGCGCCTTTATGCTGCCCGCCGCAACACCGCCGAATGCCATTGTTTTTGGTTCGGGCATGATTCGCATACCGACCATGGCGCGGGCGGGAATATGGTTGAATTTTGCGGGTATTATTACGGTGACGCTGGTTTGTCACTTTATGCTGGATATTGCGTTGGCGCGGCTTTAGTTATCAAGTTGTAAAAGCAGACCGTCGTCGTGGCTAGTAAGCTTTTAAAACTACTAGAGTATTCGAATACTATTGTTACTAATCCAATAAGAGTGAGGGAAGAGCCAGGCAATTGATGTCGCCCACCTACTGCACTTTATTAAATATTAGACCTCAACTTTGTAACCGAGTTTTAACTCATCAGCAGACATACCACGAATACCCCAATTCTCTTTTGGTGTTTCAAATATTGTAATCTCAATGTCTTGATGGCCTATACCAACGTCAGTGCCTATATTGGTATAAAGTTGATGAATAAGTGCCTTCTTTGCGTCAACTGAACGACCCTCAAACATTGAAACCTCAATGATAATGTACCTCTCTGATCTATCACCAGGATAAATAAAATCGCTTGATTCAAGACCTATAAACCGGTGGAATTTTTTCTCTGGAGGGTATTCTAATGCGTTCATAACTGATTTATGAATAGCTGTGGAGATGGCCTCCTTACACATAGTCAGGTGTGAGTTTAAGCCATATATTTTTATTTGAGCCATACTTCTACTCTTTGGAAATTTAATGCCTAGTGAACGGGCAGCATTGTGGCGAAGGGATACTTAATGCGGCGACAACATACCAACATACAGGACAGCCATCCTAATATCTTCGTAGAATAAAATCGATACCTCTTGCTGCAAAACTATCTTTAGCAACTTCCCTAATCTTGGCCATACTTCCTCGGTATCACACATTGTTTCAGAGATGGTGAACCCATGACCAAGGCTAGATGTCAGCAAGTCTCACTGGAGGCAACTCCCTACTACCACTGTGTTTCACGCTGTGTACGTAGGGCCTTTCTCTGTGACGAGAGTTTTGAGCACCGTCGCGGCTGGGTCGAAGATAAATTGCTCGCGCTAGCCGATGTCTTTTGCATCGACGTTGCGGCCTATGCCGTGATGTCGAACAACCACTACCACAACATACAGGACAGCCATCCTAATATCTTCGTAGAATAAAACCGATACCTCTTGCTGCAAAACTATCTTTAGCAACTTCCCTAATATTGGCCATACTTCCTCGGTATCACACAGTGTTTCAGAGGTGGTGAACCCATGACCAAGGCTAGATGTCAGCAAGTCTCACTGGAGGCAACCCCCTACTACCACTGTGTTTCGCGCTGTGTACGCAGGGCCTTTCTCTGTGGCGAGAGTTTTGAGCACCGCCGTGGCTGGGTCGAAGATAA
>MAAC01018650.1_pt1 | contig 29946 bp, 22 predicted proteins | sample 1115981 | NCBI WGS metagenome assembly MAAC01 (sample SAMN04961126, study PRJNA320927) | seawater metagenome | isolation source: sample BD02T64 sea water enriched with oil for 64 days | place: USA:Gulf of Mexico | collected 2013-07-27 | reverse complement strand
AAATTTGGTCCAAAGCCATGAAAGAGAAATATGGTGCAAATAAGCGTGCGCAAATGTTGAAGTACCATATTCAAACCAGTGGTCGTTCGTTACATGCGCAAGAAATTGATTTCAACGATATCCGTACCACATTACAAGCCCTTTATGCGATTAATGATAACTGTAATTCATTGCATACCAATGCCTATGATGAAGCCATTACCACGCCTACCGAAGAGTCGGTAAGAAGAGCAATGGCCATTCAGTTGATCATTAATAAAGAGCTTGGATTATCTAAAAACGAAAACCCAATTCAAGGAGCTTTCATTATTGAAGAATTGACGGATTTAGTAGAAGAAGCGGTGTTATTGGAATTTGATAGAATTACAGAAAGAGGTGGGGTTCTAGGAGCCATGGAAACAATGTATCAAAGAAGTAAAATTCAAGAAGAGTCGTTGTACTATGAAACACTGAAACATACGGGTGAATTTCCAATTATTGGAGTAAATACCTATTTGAATTCAGAAGGGTCGCCTACCGTATTGCCTAAGGAAGTAGTGAGAGCTACTGAAGAAGAAAAACAATACCAAATCAAAATGTTAGCCGATCTTAAAAGAGCGAAAGGAGATAAAGTAAAAGAGCAATTGGCTAAAATTAAAATTGCTGCCGTTCAAAATAAAAACATCTTTGAAGAATTAATGGAAGTAACAAAATACTGTTCGTTAGGGCAAATTACCGACTCCCTATTCCTAGTAGGAGGACAGTATAGACGTAATATGTAAAATCATAACAAATTCGAAAAAAGCGCTTTGGTTTCAAAGCGCTTTTTTTTTGTGAAATTTTGCTTATCAAAATGCTATTTTGAGCGGATAAATCAAATATGTCATTTATTTGTCATCCAGGTTAAACCAAATACAATTTGCATAGTCTATACGGGCTGTACATAACAAATATTACTTCTTTGATGAAAAAAATTTATACACTTCTGTTTATCTTTTGTATAAGCATTGTAGGCTTGGCCCAAGACGGAGGAAAAGGACACGGAAGAACCTCTAGTGGGGCACAGGGAAAACACCCAAAAGTAACGGGTGAGATTCTTGGTAAAGTGGTAGACTCTCAAACAGGTGAAGCTTTGCAATATACCAATGTAGTATTGTATAGTGTACGTGATAGTTCATTGGTTACCGGAACCATTACCGAAAAAAATGGAGAGTTTCATTTAGAAAGTGTAAAGGGGGGAAGGTACTATCTGAAGGTCAATTTTGTGGGGTATAAAAATGAAATAGTAAAGGATATTGCCATTTCGCCTAAATTGACGCATATCGATTTAGGAAAGGTTTCGTTGGTTATGAAGGCAGAAATTTTGGACGCATTCGAAGTGACTTCCGAAAAATCGGGTATTGAATTCAAAATGGACAAAAAAGTAGTGAATGTAGCTAAGTTCTATACCGCTACGGGTGGAACTACCGTTGATATTTTGGAAAACGTACCTTCCATAGCCGTGGATGCCGAACGGAATGTAACTCTTCGTGGAAGTTCGGGTTTTACGGTATTGGTAGACGGTCGTCCTACCGTGATGCCTGCAGCCGATGTGTTGGAGCAATATCCAGCCAGTTCCATTGAGAGTATTGAGATTATTACCAACCCTTCGGCTAAATATGATCCGGAAGGAACCGCTGGGATTATTAACATCGTTACCAAAAAACAAAAGCAATTGGGGCTTAGTGGAATTGCCAATGTGAATTTGGGGATGTACGATAATTATGGTGGAGATATTTTAATTCAAGTAAAAAATAAAAAAGCCAATTGGTATGTAGGAATAGATGCAAATAAAAGGGGACGGGTTGGAACGCAAGAAACCTATAATGCCACTTCGTATTCAGACACCGTAAATGTAGTGGGTGGGGAAGGTGAATATGAAGGATACCGTACATCCGGCTCCCTAAGAGCCGGTATTGATTTAAAACTATCGAATAAAAACTATTGGTTGATCGAAGGTTCGGTTCAAACCTCAGATAGAAAGAGATCCAATGAATTGGATTACATAGAATCATCCAATGGGGTGGTTTTGGATACCTACAATAGTTTGAATGAAAGTAGTAGAGTGGGTACCAATTGGAATGTAAATTCAGACTATACGCATAAGTTTAAAGGGGACAAAAAGAAATTTACATGGCAGGTTTCTTGGAGTGAAAGTCAAGGAGATGAATACAATTTGAACGAGTTATTTGATCAAGAGGATAATCAATTACGAACTGGACAAAGAACAACCGAAGTGGGACCGAATTTAAAGGGGCAAACACGATTGAATTTTGAAAATGAAATCAATGATTCTTTACGCTATGAAATCGGTTACCAGGGAACCTATGATGCAAGTAAAGATGAATTTGGAACCTCTCTTTATGATCTCGGGACGAAGGAATATGTTACCATTGATTCGGTAGGGCGTAATTCCGAGTTTTATAGAATGATTCATGCGCCTTATATGGTGGTTGCTGGAAGTAGAAAGAAATTTGGATACCAGTTGGGTTTACGTACAGAGTTCACGAATAGAAATACCAAGATTGTTGGGGAAAACGAAGAGTATCCTATTGATAGAGTAGATTTATTTCCAACCGTCCATTTTTCGTTTGAATTGCCTAAAAAGCATTCGTTGATGGCTAGTTATACCCGAAGAATAGAACGTTCTCGTCCATGGGAACTTGAACCATATGTGACGGCTAGAGATCAATGGAATTACCGTTCCGGAAATCCGAATATTGATCCAGAATACATTGATGCGATGGAAATTGGGTATCAAAAACGATTTGATAAAATATTCTTCTCAGCCGAAACGTATTACCGGTTTACCCATGATAAGGTAGAACGAATTAGACAAGCTTATCCAGAAAAAGGGTCTGGAGTAACTATTGAAATCCCAGAGAATGTGGGAACCGACCAATCTTTAGGTGTCGAGTTTATGGCTAAAACCAAAATTAAAAAATGGTGGGATATTAGTTTAATGGGTAACTTTTATGATTACCGGGTACAAGGGGAATACACGGACTATGTGAATAATAGAACGTATAATTTCGATAATTCAAGTACCAACTTTACTGTGCGCCTAAATCAGACATTTACCGTAGTAGAATCTACAAAAATTCAATTTAACGGATCATATAATAGTCCAACGGCTTCGGCTCAAGGCAAACGTTCGGGTTTTGTAAATTTTACAGCTGCCATTAGAACGGAGGTATTGCATAAAAAATTAGCGTTTAATCTACAGTTTAGAAACTTGTTTGCTACCGCATTACACGAATCGGAAAGCTACGGACCGAATTTTGAATCCAGAAGTAAAATGGTCATGGCTGGACCTGTCATAAAATTTACCGCTACCTACCGGTTAAATAATTACAAAGCGAGAGCTAAAAGAACCAATGATGCGGGTGGAGCTGACGAATAAAAATTAGCGATATTCTTCTTTAGCAGTTGCCTTAAGGATACGGATGGCTTTCCTTTTGTTTCTTTCTTTCTGCTTTTTTCGACTTCGAGCTACTTTTTTATTGATTTTCTCCAAGTTTACTTCTCGCTCGGCTACTTGTTGTTGGTGATATTCTTCTTCGCAGTTTCTTTTGTTTTCAGGGTTATGGAAGTTGTTGTACATAATACAACCTAAGTTTCTACCGTTTTTAAAGGGTTCCGAATACGCAATTCCTATACCTTGGGTATAGGGTGCCGTATTTGCATATACCGGGTTTAATTCGTTCGATCTATTAAAAACTTTACCGACTATATTTCCTTGTTTATTGACTTTATAAGATACCGTGAATTCACCTACAAAGTTACTCGATTTATTGCTACTATTGGTTCCTTCTACATCTCCTGTAATACCAAAGTTTGTTTCCACCAAAACCCTATCGTCAAACAATTGGGTTGAAAGGGCCAATTCAATTTCATCCGCAGTGCTGGTGGAGTTGTTTGGGTCTGTGGTTTGTTGCCCCGGGCTATAACGTACTCCGACATCAAAGTCGTTGCTGATTTTCGATAACCAATTACTCAATTGATTGGATAATACCTCCGATGAATTTGTTGCCAATGCACTGGAGCTTCCGGTAGTTGGATCACCAGAAATGGGTAAGAACTTATTGAGGATTAACAAGGCAAAAACTTGTTTGTTTTTTTCACTAGCATCTAAGGTGTTCAGCAAAGTTTCTACCTCTACGTTTTGTACGGGAAGTTTAAATGAAAACGCCAAATCTGGATTCATATAATTTCCGGTCATGTGGAGAATGACCTCTACCGGAACTCTTTTGGATGCAGATGCGGAATCTGCCGTAGTTGTAATTCCAAGGTCTGCTATGGAGGTTCGAACCTTATAGGAAGCATCTATGTTAGCCGTTCCCGCATAAGGATCTCCGTTCCAAGTAAGTTTGCCCCCTTCTTTAATAGCAAACTTTTTACTAATTACTTTTGAAAAAGTAAAAAGGTAAAACCCATCCTGGATGATATAAGTCCCATAAATATTGAAATCCTGATTTTCATTTATTTTTAAGGTAATATTACCGGCTCCTGTTGCCTGAATCTTGTCATTGGTGAATTCGTCAAAAATCAATTGGATTTCAGCTTCTTTGTCTAAGTTTAAATCTATATTTAAATTCAAACCTATGGCTTCTTCCTTTATCAAGTCTTCTTCCGCAATAACCACTGATGAACTATCTGGCTCTTTAAAGTAAATGTACTCTCGTTCGGCTATTTCATCATCTTCAAAAAATGGAAGGGTCACAAAGGTATTGGGGCCAGAGTTTATCGATGCATTGATACTTACATTCCCATCGTAATCGGACTCAATGCCAATACTAGAGCCTGGATTTAAATATATTTCACCATAAAAATATTGATTATCTTCCTTAGTGGTATTGAACGCTCTAAATACGTTGACTGATGAAATGTAAACATCGTAGTTGATTTCTTCAAAATTAGTATGGAACAAAGAAAAGTTTACTTGTGCTTTTTTGTGATCAGAGTCGGAAATAATTATAGCATCTGCACCAATTAGATTCGGACGGATAAAAACGTGCTGTTTATCGGCATATAAGGTTTCGTTCAAATAAATGACACGGGTCTTCAAATTGTTTAGCATGAAATTACCATCAAAATTTGGGTGCTTTAATTCACCCGTAATTTGCGTGTTTCCTGAAATGGTTCCTTCTACATTATCCAAGATCCCTTTCGTAAATGGTTCTATTATTTTTATAGGAAATTGATCCAGTTTTAAATGTAGGTTTAAGTTATTCTCCGCATATTTAGGATAATAGGCACCGATTAGACTTACCTTATCTAACTGTTGGTCATGGAAACTTACATCAATATCAAATTTTTCTGTTTCAGAATCCCATTTAGAATGGAGTAAACCGTTCCCAATACTTTGTTGATTTAATTTTAGGTGGGTAAAGTGTGTATTGGAATGTAATTGGAATTCATTGTAAAAATCAAATAGGGTAGTGGTTCCGTCAATTTTCCCTCCGACAGTCATGTTGTATTTCTGTAAAATTGGATTAAGTAATTTGAGATCCAAACTATCTAATTCAATTTTTAATTGTTTTAAAGGATCATCGCTAATAAAACCTGAAATACGAATACGTTCATTATTTTGACTTAATTCCACATTATTGAATTCAAATTCTTTGTAGTTTTTCGCAATTTCACTGCGGTCGCTAATAGTCCAAAGGGTATCATTCAAATTGATCCAAGATTGGTTCGAGAATATCTTAAAGTTGTTAGGATCAATAAACTGAATGTCGAAGTTTAAATCCCCCGCATCATCTGCAAACGTGCCATCGTTATTCCATGTGATATGCGTTTTTATTAAATCCTGATTTGCCGTAGCATTAATAAGCACATTTCCAATGTAGTTACTGTCTGTGAATAACAAACTTCTAGTTTGTGAATGTAGAAGAAAAGTATCCACAGTAAGTAAAGCTCTCAGATCAAAGTTTTTAAAATCTTGCCCCCCAATGTTTATATGGCTAGAGGAAGATACGAAGTCTATTTCTTCTAATTCAGAATCGTATGATACGTCAATTTTCAAGTCCTTCTTAAAGGTAACTCCAGGTACGAAAATGGAAGAAAACCCACTAAACCGGGTGGCGTTTAAGTTCATGGTGAATCGCTCCAAAGATTTGGGTTTTTCGGGTGGCCCATTGAATGCAGAGGGTATCCATTTATAGATCACATGATTGAATGAAGGTCCAATTTCTTCAAATGAAAATTCCCCATTGATTTGTAAATCAATGTTTTCAGATTTTAAGGATAGGGTTTTATCTTTGCCAGAAGTGTATGCCGTGAAGTCCACATTATGAATTTTCACTTCTTTACCAAATTCTACAAATTGAAATTCAGATAAACTAGCGCTTCCCAATATATTGTCTAATGAATTCCCCCTAAAGTTAAAGGCAACTTGGGTCGTTAAACTTGCAGAGCTATCTCGGTCTAAAAGATGTAATTGTTTGGGTCTTAAATGTTCAATTGCTGACGTGAATTCGTAATGTGGAATGTCTTTGGATAAATCAATTTTTCCGTTAAATGCTAAGTTTACATTGGTATCAAGAATGTCAAGTGTACCTAGTATTATTTGCTTGGCAATAATAGCATCTACTTTTACATCTTTATAGGTGTATCCTTTGAAATCGAATGAAGATGCTGTTGCATCTATTTCTAGGTCCATATCTTTAAAGGAAAGGTGTTCTCCCTTTACATCCATATTAATACTTGCTTTATCAAACAATTCAGGCTGGTTCGTTAGCTGTCCTAAATTGAAATTAATCGTTTTTATTTTTCCATCGTAATCTATATCACCGGATTCCTTTTGAGCCAACCTGATATCCGTTGACACACGCCCATTATCTGATTCATAAGTCCCATAGGATACAAAATTGTTGTAAAACCCAGTAAAACTCCCCTTATAACGCATAAGACCTGAATTCTTTAAAAATGAGGGGATATTTAACGTTTCTCCAGTGGTAAATGGATAGGTTTTGAGAGTGGCAAGGTCGGTGTGGATAGTGGATAATTTCTTGAACTTACAGGCAAAAGAAGTCGTTTCAATATGGGGTAGTCCAGTAATAAAGATCCTTCCATACAAAACAGTAGCTTCACCATAGGCAACATAAATATCGCGGAATTTCATATCTCTAACCGGGCCTCTTTCTTTGCCGAAAATAGTAAGTTCATAATCCAACCCTTCCAGTGTTGGTGCGAAATAAGCAATGTCCTTTACGTTTATAATGGAGGTATCTAAGTCATAAGTCATATAAACTTGATCTACAAACTCGCCATAAGAGGCCAAGGAGTCATATTTATATACTAATTCAGTATGAATATCAGAATAGGGGGTTCTAATATTTAAGTGATCTACCCGAGTTAATGTGGAGGAGAAAATTGCTTGGCCACTAAAATGGTCGAGTTCAAACCCAGATTGATCTTTTCCCGAAATAGTCCTAATATTCGCATTAAAGGAGTCGTTGACCATCTCAAAATTGGTTATATCTCCCTGAATCTTCGATAAGGCAATATGGTCCCAGTCTACACCAAACTCCTGTGGGGTTTCATTTATGTTATTCCAATAAAATTTACCATCGGTAATGGAAATCTGAGAGGAGGATATTTCAATCGTTAAATTATTACTTGAGGTATCGGTGGAAGAAAGGGGAGCAAATAACCGGGTGATATTGGTCACTGAATCACCCAGGTTTTGATGGAGCTTGTAAACCATTTGGTCTATTTGAATCACCCCTAAGTTCAACTTTAAGGAATCGTTTTTAAACTTCCAAAAATCAATTTCGGTACGCAACTCATTAATAAAAAACAATGTATCCTGATTTAAATCTTCGATATAAACTTTTTCGAGGCTCAAAAATTTAAAAAAACTAATGTCAATCTTCTCGATTTCAACTACGGTATTTAGTTTATTACCAAGTATTTGAGCGGCTTTTTGAGCCGCTATGGTTTGCCCGGTCGATGTCCATAAAAAGAACTGGATCGAGACTAGAAACAGAATGAGTACAACAGCAATGTACTTAAGTATTTTGAGGACTTTTTTGATAGTTTTGCTTCCTTTAATTAGTTTGCCAAAATTGAAGCAAACTTCTATACAAATTTAATTAAATGAGTGCACCTGTAGTCATATTAGGCATAGAGTCTTCTTGCGATGATACCTCTGCTTCTGTAATGGTAGATGGCGTGAAATTATCTAACGTAATTTCTAATCAAACCGTACATGAAGAGTTTGGGGGTGTCGTGCCTGAATTAGCTTCACGCGCACATCAACAAAATATTGTGCCCACGGTGCAAGCGGCTTTAAATCAGGCGGGTATTAAACCAAGTGAGTTATCTGCTATTGGGTATACGCGTGGTCCTGGATTGTTAGGCTCATTGCTCGTAGGAAGTTCCTTTGCCAAAGGATTTGCATTGAGTTTGGATATCCCTTTAATTGAGGTAAATCACATGCAAGCCCATATTTTGGCCCATTTTATTCAAGAAAAGGAAAAAACAACCCCAATTCCTAAGTTTCCCTTTTTGTGTTTAACCGTTTCAGGTGGACACACGCAAATTGTGCAAGTAAATTCGCATTTTGAGATGAAACTATTGGGACAAACCAAAGATGATGCAGCGGGTGAAGCCTTCGATAAAATTGCTAAAATCATGGGTTTAGGATATCCAGGTGGTCCTATGGTAGATAAATTAGCCCATAGAGGAAATCCAAATGCTTTTGAATTTCCTAAATCTAAAATGCAAGGTCTAAATTTTAGTTTTAGTGGGTTGAAAACTTCAGTGTTGTATTTTTTGCAAAAGGAAGTGGCTAAAAACCCAGATTTTGTGGAACAAAATAAAGCGGATATTTGTGCATCGGTTCAGAAAACCATTGTTGATACTCTTTTGGGTAAAGTAAAAAGAGCGGTCAAAGAAACAGGTATTAAATCAATAGCCGTTGCGGGTGGAGTCTCGGCTAATTCGGGTTTGCGTAATGAGCTGAAAGCATTAGGTGAAAAGCAGGGTTGGAAAATATATGTTCCACCCTTTGAATACACCACAGACAATGGAGCAATGATTGCTGTCGCGGCATATTTAAAATATTTAAAAGGTGATTTTTCTAAAGTAGGGATGGCTCCAATGGCACGGTTAAGTGTGGAGAACGACCTGGGATGGAAATCGTAATAAAAAAAATAATTGAGATGAATCCAAAACACAAAGGTTTCGAATTAATGAAACCCAATCCCAGTAAAAAAGTAAAGGAACGGATTAAACCATCTTTACATCCTAGAAATAGGTATAAGGGAACGTATGATTTTAAGGTATTAACAGAGTTGGTTCCTGAACTGAATGATTTTGTGACTAAAAATGATCATGGGGTGGAAACCATCAGTTTCTTTGATTCCAAGGCTGTTTTATTGTTAAACAAAGCTTTGTTATCTCAATTTTATGAGGTGAAAGAATGGGATATTCCAAGTGGATATTTATGTCCTCCTGTTCCAGGAAGAGCGGATTATATTCATCATATTTCGGATGTTTTAGCTAAAAGTAATTTAGATCTCATTCCTAGAGGAGAGGAAGTAAGGGTATTGGATGTTGGAGTAGGAGCCAACGGAATTTATTCTATTGTTTCTGCTTTGGAATATGGCTGGTCTGTGGTGGGGTCTGATATTGATTTAAAAGCATTGGAGGCATTTACCCATACCATTCAAGGTGATGAAGGGTTAAAAAAATTGGTTTCATTACGTCATCAACAAAATCCGAAAAAGATTTTTACGGGTATTATTCACTTGGAGGATAAATTTGATGTTTCTCTATGTAATCCTCCGTTTCATTCTTCTGCTGAAGAGGCAAATAAAGGAACCCTACGTAAATTAAGAAGTCTTAAAAAATCGAATGAAAAGAAAGCCATTCGAAATTTTGAAGGGGTCAGTAATGAACTGTGGTGTGAAGGAGGAGAACTCCAATTTATTACCCAAATGATTGAAGAAAGCCGTGAGTTTTCAAAACAATGTTTTTGGTTCTCTACATTGGTTTCTAAACAATCAAATGTAAGAGCCATTCATAAATTACTGAAAAAGGTAAACGCCACCAAAGTAGAAACCATAGCGATGGGGCAAGGCAATAAAACGAGTAGAGTTATTGCATGGACATTCTTAAATAAAGATCAACAGCAAACCTGGCGAGCAAATCGATGGAACTAGGACAAGATTTATTCTTGTCCCTTTCGGGTCCCTTTATATAATTCGTATTTAACAAAACGGGTTTCTAAGGGGCCGTTATATAATTTGATACGTTTACTTGTTCGTAAACCTAGGTGTTTTAAAGCTTCCTTATTGGACGTGATAATCCAGGCATCCCATCCTTCAAAATTAGATTTTAGGGTGTCGCCAATTTCACGGTAAAAGTTATTAATATCGTCTGGATCCAATCGTTCACCGTAAGGTGGATTGATAATAATGATACCGTGTTCGGCAGGCTTTTCAAGGTTCTCAAAACTTTTTAAGGAGGTTTGAATATAGTTTTCGCAACGTGCGTTTTTGATGTTGTGTTGAGCTGAACGTAAAGAGATTTCGGATATATCGCTTGCAAATACTTCCGTTTCCAAATCTTTTACTTTGGCTTTGGCTTCCTCTCTAACCTGTGCCATCAGTGCAGGATCATAGTTTCTCCAAGTATTGAATCCAAATTTTGATCGGTACCATTGAGAGGGAATATTTCGAGCTTGATATACGGCTTCAATTGGAATGGTTCCCGATCCACACATGCCATCTATCAATGGAATTTTGCCATCCCATCCTGTCATTTTCACCAAAGAAGAAGCCAAAGTTTCATTAATTGGAGCTTCCACCGATTCCCCACGGTAACCTCTTCTGTTAAGTGTAGGACCCGATGCATCTAGGTAAATAGATACAAACTCATCTGAAATATGCAGTAAGAATTGATAATCCGGATTGACTTTATCAATAGAAGGTCTATTTCCCGTAACATCGCGTACACGGTCCACAATAGCATCTTTTAGTTTTAAAGAGGCATACATCGTGTGGCTGTAATGTTCCGAATGGATTGCGAAATTGATTGAAAAGGTAGTTTTAAAATCAAGAAAATCTTCCCAAGGTAGTTTAACTGCCCCATCATATAGTTCCTCTGGACCGGCAGCTTCAAACTCATCCAAATACACCAAAACTCGAATGGCATGACGTAATTGTAAACAGCTTTTATAAATAACCTTTAAGTCTCCCTTACAGTGAACCACACGGTTACCTTTTTCAATATCAATTGCGCCTAATGATTTTAGTTCATCCACCACTAAATCCTCCACACCAAAAAGTGTGGTAATGGCTAGGGTTTGCTTCCTATTTGGTTCAAAAACTTCCGAAATATTCATGGGACAAAAATAAGCGGAATAACCGTTTTTCTTCATTTCATATTACAGGTTTTTTGCTTGATTGAGAAAAGTCTATTATATTGTGGGAACATGGCTATGGTTAAGCAACTTATTCCAATGATATTCGTCTAATAAACGATCTGACAAAATTGACTACACTAAATAAATACTATATTCTTATCGGTTTTCTTGTTATTTCGTTTTTCGGAAAGCAGGCAAAGGCTCAATTGGTTGCCGATTTTGTGATATACGCGGACTCTGGTTGTGTTCCTTTTGTAGCCCAGTTTTTAGATAGTTCAAGTGCACAAATTACTTATCGTCATTGGGACTTTGGTAATGGAAATACAGCCATAGGAAATAATACAACCCCAAGTGCCTCCTATAATACTTCTGGTATTTTCAATGTTACTCTCACCGTTTCGGATGGGGTAGATACTGTTTCAATCACAAAAATTGGTGCTGTTTCTGTATTTGATATTCCAAACGTTAGTTTTGCTCATCAAAATGTTACTACGGGCTGTGTTAATTTTCCGTTTTCGGTGAATAATACTTCCCCTACCGGTTTAATCCCTATCGCAAGTTGGGAATGGGATTTTGATGATGGATCTCCTTTGGAATCTGGCCAAAACATAACCCATTTGTATAGAAGCCCTGGGGTTTTTAACGTTACATTAATTATTACAGATGCATTGGGATGTTCCAGTTCTTTTCTAGAAACTAATCTAGTAAATGCAAAACCTAAACCGGTGGCTAATTTTGATTCCAATGACAGTCTTTCTGTTTGCGGTCCCCCATTGACCGTTAATATTTTTAGCACCACCACAAGTTCTCATCCCGTAATATATAATTGGACCATTGGAGGTAATAGTTATAACACCTTAAATGTAAATCCAACTTTCCTTACCTCTGGAGGTTTTGATGCGGAACTAGTGGTAGTAAATACCATTGGTTGTTCTGATACCTTATTTATTCCAAACTATATTTGGATTGGTTCCATCATTGCATCTATGAATATTCCGGATACCGCATGCCTCAATGAGTTGAAAATGTTTGAAAATACGTCCTTCGGTGGACATGATTTTTACTGGGATTTTGGGGATGGGGATACCGCAATGGGTGCGAATGTCTTTCACGCCTACTCCACTCCAGGCATTCATACAGTAACGTTAGTAAGTAGCGGAGGATCTACCTGTGATGATACGGTTACCCAAGATATTTTTATTGAAACTGCTCATGCAAATTTTACCTCTAATCCTCATTTGGCATGTGAAACACCTTTTCAAGTTAGTTTCACTGACCTTTCAATCGGAAACGACTTGTCTTGGGAATGGCGCTTTGGAAACGTTTTTGGGGTTCCTCCTTTCGTTCTACCAAATATGTCTAATTTACAACATCCCGGCAATACCTATTGGGAGGAAGGTACATTTGACGATACTTTAATTGTAACCACTCGTAATGGTTGTAGAGATACAATGATTGTGGTACAAAATGAAGAGATTATTATAACAGAATCTTATTGGGATGCTTCCCCAAAACAGGGTTGTTTTCCTCTAGATGTGGATTTCACAAACTTGGCGGATTCCATGTCACGAGTGGCTACTTGGTGGTGGGAATTTAATGATGGTTCACCTTTAGAGTATTCTTTAAATCCTTCGCATACATTTCTAAATGTAGGTATTTACCCCGTAATATTAACTATTGTTTCCATTGATGGCTGTACAGCAACCTATCAATCAGATATAGCGGTAGGAAGTCAACAAAATGCTGATTTTTCCATTATTACAACCGTGTCATGTGCCTCTGATACGGTTTATTTTACCAATTTATCGAGTGATACCAATCTATTAAATAGTTACAATTGGAGTTTCGGAGATGGAAGTTATATGGCCGTACCAGACGCTTATTATTCTTATATGGACACGGGGTATATGGATGTGATATTAGTAGCTTCTTATAATGGATGTCCAGATACGCTAATCGTTGATTCCGCTATATATATTAATGGTCCCATTATAGATGTTACTTCAAGTTTCAATTGCGATAGTCAAAATGTGGTTCAGTTTAATGGAAGCTCACTAGGAGGGACTAACTGGTCTTGGGATTTTGGTGATTCTTCCGATTTTGATACCCTAAACTGGAGCCTTTTACACACCTTTCCTTTAGGTGATGGCAATTATATTGTAGAACTTACCGTTTGGGATAGCGTTACTGGATGTTCTGATCATCTCCAACATTTGGCTCCAATTCGATTTATTCATGGTATGATAACCCCTTCAGATACCACTGTTTGTAAAGGGGCTAAAGTGGTATTTAATACGGGGAACTCCAGTAATGCAATCTCCTTGGTTCAATGGAGTATTGATGGGTTAAGTAATCAAAAATTAGATAATAGTAATACGCATTATTATATGAATGATCTTGGGGCGCATACTGTTTATGCAGTGATTCGTGATATTCATGGTTGTTTTGATACGATTAGCCATAATTATGTTGTGTATCAACCCGTGGCTGATTATTCCATTTTGAATTCATTCGGTTGTGCCCCATTTGGTGTACAGTTTTCTGATCTATCTTCAAGTGATACGACTATCGTGGATTGGGATTGGGATTTTGGTAATGGTCAGACTTCATTTCTTCAAAATCCCACTTTTATCTTTAATGGAAATGGGACCACAGAATACGATATTAGTTTAACCGTGACAGACACCTTCGGATGTGCTAATACAATTTTAAATTTTCAAGACGTATTAGTAATTGAACCGCCTTCATTTTTTGAAATTCCAGACGCAGAGGTATGTGAAAATAGTCCTGTTTTATTTACAAATGTGACGAATGGAAATTACGTATATTCCTGGAGTTTTGGGGATGGGACTACAAGTAATATTAAAAATCCTGTTCATGAATATGGGTATCCCGGTTGGTACGATGTATCCTTAACTGTTATAGACTCCATGGGTTGTGATTCTACTTTTGTGCAATTGAATGGAATAGAAGTGGAAGATACTCCCGTTGCAAATTTTATCGCAAATCCATCTTTTTCAGACTGTTTTCCAGCAAGTATTGTTTTTACTGATCTAAGTGTTTACCCTAATGTGGATTACTGGTCTTGGAATTTTGGGGATTCTCCAAATTTTGTGGTTCAATATTCGCCAGGAGCTCAAAATTTTTACAATGCTCCAGGTGATTATGATGTGACCTTGGTGGTCACCACTTCTTTTGGCTGTATGGATACACTAGTGATGTTCAACTTTATTAATATAGGTGGGCCAACCGGTGTTATTGTTCATGAACCAGAAATTGGTTGTTTAAATCAAGATATGGTTTTTTCTGTGGATAGTATCAATGCAGATGCCCAAAAATTTGTATGGGACTTTGGTGATGGCGTAGTGGATACATCTTACGCATCTAATATTGCCATTGAACATAATTATAGTTTACCTGGATATTATTATGTTTCTGTAATCATTTCTGATTTGATGGGGCATTGTCAAATCACGGATACAATGACCATTGAAGTTCATGAAATACGTGCCGATTTCTTAATCACAGATACCGCTGGTTGTTCTCCATTATTTTTTCATGTAAATAATAATTCCATCGGTGAAGATCAAATTAATTGGCTATTAGATGGAATTGCACAAAGTCAGAACATACTTGATTCCTTTTTAATAAGTGAAGAAGGACCTCATATTGTTTCGCTGGCGGTATTTAGTAGTTACTCTCAATGTAGAGATACCCTAGATGTTGAAGTAACGGTGTTTCCAAACCCTGTGCTTACCGTATCCAATGATTTAACCATTTGTATTGGAGATAGTGTGAAACTGAATGCCGCAGGGGCTCAATCTTTTTCTTGGTGGCCAAATACTTTTTTATCGAATACTAATATTTCGGACCCATTTAGCTTTCCAGATAGTAATATAACCTACATTGTGGAAGGTCGTAATATATATGACTGTTGGGCTTTTGATACCATAAACCTCATTGTTCAACAACATATTAATTTGGATTCAATTAGTTCAGATACTACTATTTTCCTAGGGTCGGAATTAACCCTTAGAACCTTTACTTCAGACGGGCTTTGGTATAGTTGGTCTCCTCCTTTTGCCATGGGATGTACAGATTGTCCGGCCCCTCTAATTAAACCGTCTGAGTCCACTTCATATCAACTGAGTTATGGTGATACAAATGGTTGTTTTCAGTATGATACAAGCGTTGTTGTAGAAGTACTGGATGAGTTTAAGGTAAGCATACCTAATACTTTTACGCCTGGTTCGGATAACTTAAATGATACGTTCATTCCAGTGGTTTATGGGATGGAGAAAATGGAATATTTGAGAATTTATGACCGTTGGGGAGGTTTGGTTTTTGAAACCTACGACATAACCAAAGGTTGGGATGGAACCTTTAGAAATAAGCTTGTGGCTAACAATTCTGCTTTTTCATATACCACACGATTTCGAAGGTACAACGGAGATTTAAAAGATTTTGTGGGTGTGGTGATTGTATTAATTAATGGAAAATAACTATTTAATAGCAGATTTTAGTCCTAACATTTTTAAAGCTGTTACGCCAGCTTCAATTCCCTTGTTTCCATGAATACCGCCACTTCTATCAATGGATTGTTGTTTTGTATCATCTGTTAATACACCAAAAATAATGGGCTTATTCGTTTTTAACCCGACATCTTTTACCCCTTGAGATACGGCTTGGCATACATAATCAAAATGAGCAGTTTCACCACGAATAACTGTTCCAATACAAATAACCGCATCAATCCCCTCTTTTTCAGCTAGCCATTGAGCACTTAAAGGAAGTTCAAAAGCACCCGGTACATCAATTCTTAATACGTTTTCGGGTTTTACTCCATTTTCTAGTAAGACTTGTTCTGCACCCATGGCCAAATTTGAAGTGATATCATCATTCCACTCACTTCTAATAATAGCAATGGTAAATGGTGTTCCGTTGGGCAGGGTCGCAGAATTGTATTCAGAAAGATTGGTATGAATTGTGGCCATATGTTTTTTTTCTGTAAAAGTAAGCTTCCTTCTTAATTATTGGAACTAAAAGAACCATTCCACACCATATTTATAAGCTAAGGCTAATACTGTAAATCGTAATGATTTACCAATGAACATCCAAAAACTTGTCGTAATAGGAGGGATTCGTGCAAATCCTATGGCCGCAGCCATGGGATCTCCAATTCCAGGTAACCAGGTGAAAAAGGCATATAGCCAACCTCTTTTTTGAATGGAAACCATATATCGCTCTATTTTGGACTGAGGAAGTCCGAACCACTTTTCTAACCAATCCCATTTGCCTAATCTTCCAATATAATAGGTAATCATGCCACCAATAGTATTTCCTATACTCGCAATTATCGTTAAGGAAAAACTGTCAAATTGGTTGTATAACAAACTAATAAAAATAGCCTCGGATCCAAATGGAAGCAGGGTTGCAGCTAAAATGGAAGAAATAAACATTCCTAAATACCCTAATTCAATCCAGTCCATACCGCAAAAATAGGTGTTAATGTCTAAGATTATTGGGTGAAAAAAAAGAGATGTAATTCATCTCTTAAAAATTATTAGGAAAGCATTTCCTGTCGGAGTAAAAATTCCAATTGTTCATTAGATAGTTTAAGTTGATCCATCATAAATTTATTTTCTTTTCTTAATTGATGGGTTTCAAAAGCATTAGAAATAATGTTTTTTAAATAGGTCTCATCCCAAGGTTTCTGAACATAGTGGTAAATTCGGCCTTTATTAATGGCATCAATTACAGCTTGTATATCGCTAAACCCTGTAATAAGAATACGAATGGTTTCTGGGTAATCTGGTACGATGGATTCTAAAAATTCAACCCCTGTCATAAATGGCATTCGTTGATCAGTTAGGACAATTGAAATATTTTGTTGTTCTAATATTTTACGGCCCTCAGCTCCAGATTCGGCAGTGAATATTTTAAAATCTCTACGAAATGCGGCTTTAAAACTTTTTAAATTATTGACTTCATCATCAACATATAGTAAAGTCAGTTTATCCTGACCTTTGATTATTTTAGTGTCTTCAGACATATTTCCACGCTTTGGGGGTTTTGTTGCTCGAAAGTACTTTAAAATCATTATATGTTTTGACATAATAATGGAAAATAAAATTTTGGTGATAACAATTGATATTTAGCTGTAAGTGGAGGGAGGGGGTAAAGTACCGATTTAGTTACTTTTGATTGAAGTTAATTCTAATACGAATAATTATGGAAGATTTTTTTAAATCTACTGAAAACGAGGTGGGTATTTTTCGCCCGTTGTTTTTTCGATTGATAGATGAGACTACCATACTATCACTAAAAGCGTTGTTGACTGATAATCCCCATATTTCAGTTATAAATGAAATAGAAGGTCAAGTACGAGAGTTAGTAAAATCTCGGTTTCCGGCTGGTTTGGAGTCTCATCATATGGATAATAGGGTTGCGGATGTTTTCGGCAATCAGTCTAAAGATACCTATGGCGTATGGGTTTACTACCCATGGACTAATAAGTTGGTTCATATTTTGGACGAATCAGAATTTGTTGAATTAAGAACCAATAGAAACCAGAATAAAATCACCAAGGAAGAACAACTGCTTCTTTCTAAAAAAAAGATAGGTATTATTGGATTGAGTGTTGGGCAATCCATTGCTTTAACCTTAACTATGGAAAGAGGTTGTGGTGAATTGAGGATAGCTGATTTTGATATTCTAGAATTATCAAATTTTAATAGAATTAGAACTCCATTATTCAATCTGGGAGTGCCAAAAGTCATCGCTACCGCTCGAGAGATATCCGAAATTGATCCATTTGTCCATGTGAAAATATTTGAAGAAGGGATTACATCTGCAAACATGAGTGATTTTATGTTAGGCGATGGTAAACTAGATATCCTTGTAGATGAGTGTGACAGTTTAGATATTAAAATTAAAGTCCGTGAGTTTGCTAAAGAACACCAAATACCGGTCATAATGGATACCTCAGATAGAGGTATGTTAGATGTGGAAAGGTTTGATTTAGAACCGAAACGCCCCATTTTTCATGGTCGTGTAGAGGGAATTAACTCGGAGAAGTTAAAAGGGTTGAGTAATGCGGAAAAGATTCCTTTTGTTTTGAAAATTTTAGGATTTGATGATTTATCAACAAGAGCAAAGTCTTCTTTAGCTGAAGTTAATAAAACGATAAGTACATGGCCACAATTGGCAACTTCTGTTATTTTGGGCGGTGCTGTGGGAGCAGATGTTAGTAGACGTATATTACTCAATGAATTTCATGATTCGGGTAGGTATTATGTGGATATTGAGGGGATTATTAAGAATAAAATATAGTACACTAATTTCAATTATCTTTAAGTTAACTAACAAGTTAATACCGGCATAAAAGAAATTGTTATGAATTACATATGTTAAGAGTTAGAGCATTTAGAGCACCAGATGATATGGAGGCGGGTGAAAGATTCGCATTGGGGCATAAGAAAGTGTTGGAAGACATAGGTGTTAAAGTTACATCTGGCCGAAATGATTGGATTGCAGATCCATTTGTTTATGTGATGGTTGTGGAAGATACTGCAAATGAAAATAAAGTGGTTGGTGGTGCCCGACTTCATGTAGCGAATCGTGAAAAAGAACTACCTATGGTAGAGGCTATAGGTCAAGTGGATGATGGTATTTATCCTCAAGTGGACGTTATGGTGGATGATGGCGTTGCTGAAGTGTGTGGCTTATGGAACTCAAATGAAATTGCAGGGCTTGGCATCGGAAGTAATATTTTGGTTAGAATTTGCATTGCTATAGCTAAACAAGCTAATTTAACCAAGTTAGTGGCCTTGGTTGCAAGACATACATTACGGAAGGCCATTCAAAAAGGGTTTGAAGTGATTACAACAGTTGGAGATGAGGGTAAATTTAATTATCCTAAACTGGATCTGGTAGCCACGGCTATAGTTTTGAATGATGTCGAGGATTTATCTAAGGCCATAGAGTATGAAAGAATTGAAATTTTGGAATTAAGAAGAAGAAACTTTTTTGTATGTACTGTAAAATGGCCCAAAGGCGAATTTGAGCTAGAATATCAGTTATTGCTTTCTTCCATTCAAAAAATTGGAATTTAAAAAGGAAAATGAAACTAGTAAAAATAATCGTATTATTTCTAATTCTACCTTTTTCGGGTTGGACGAGCTCTGTGGTTAAATTAGTTAACAGCAGTGAGGTAATTCGGGTCAAAAACTTTGAGTTTTTAATTGATTCGAGTATGCAGTTCACTATTAATAATATTGAACTCAATGAATTTAGTCCGTTAAATGAAACTAATTATACAGATCTTCAAAATACGCACTCTACATGGGTAAGAATTAAATATACTACTTCGGAAGAGTTTTCTAACGTGGTATTGCTTATTGATCAAGCCAACCTAGATACAATTGAACTTTATCAAAGAGGGCAACTGGGAATTTGGGAAAAAACGATGTATGGAAACAACTTCCCATTCTCCACTCGAAAGTACGAAACCACCCACTTTATTTTTGATTTACAAACCGCTACCGAGGAAAGGGAAATATACCTGAGAATAAAAAACAATGTCCAAACTTCCTATAATATTATTATAGGTGAAAATACGACCGTTTTTAATTACGAGCAAAATGGAAATATTCTATTCGCCATAATACTAGGTGTATTTGCGGTGATGATTATGTATAATTTGTTTTTATATATGGTCATTAAAGAAACCGTGTATTTAATCTATGTCATACAGTCGTTTTTTACCGGGTTATTGCAAACAGTACTGTTTGGATTTTCTTATCAATTCTTTTGGCCTAACAAGATTCAGTTTCAAGAATATGGATTAGAGTTTCTTACCATTGTTGGAACTATTTTCGGATTAGTTTTTATGAATGTATTCCTAAAAACGAAGTATCATGTTCCGAAATTATTTAGGTTATCAAAAGTATTTATTGGGTTTTATTTGGTCTTGGGTTTGGTGGTTTGGTATAATATCACTTTTGTAAATGCTGTTTTATTAGTTTTTCAACCCATAATAGCTCTATTTATTCTTTTTGTTGCCATAAAAGTTATGGTGGGAGGATATAGGCCTGCAAGATTTTATTTGTTGTCTTGGTCCGTATTTTTAATCGGTATTTTAATTTTTGTTTTGTCTGAAGTAGGAATTATTGAACGAAATAACTTTACCACATTAACCATGACATTTGGTGCTGGCTTAGAAACTGTGCTATTATCGTTTGCCCTAGCTAATAGAATTAATATATTAAAATCAGAACAGGAAGAAGCGGTTTCTAAATCTTTTCGTTTAGAAAAGGAAAAGGCAACATTAATCCAGGAGCAATACCTTGTTTTGGAACAAAAGGTGGTGGAACGAACCGAACAATTAAATACGATCAATTCAAAATTGGGAGAAAAAAATCAAGAAATAGAATTGGCGTATTCTGATCTTAAGGATGCGCAATCGCAATTGGTTACGGCAGAAAAAATGTCCTCCTTGGGACAGTTGACTGCCGGGATTGCTCATGAAATTAATAACCCAATTAACTTTGTAAGTTCAAATGTGTCTCCATTAAGAAGGGATGTAGATGATTTAATTGAACTATTTGAAAAAACGGAGGCTATCGCGAAGCTAAATTTAGAACCGAGTAAATTTGAAGAAATAGAGGCATTTAAGGAAGAAATAGAATTCCCATACATTGTGGATGAAATCAACGACCTTTTGGATGGGATGAAAGATGGTGCTAACCGTACCGTTGAAATAATTAAGGGATTAAAGCTATTTTCTAGAGTGGATGAGGACGACCTGAAAAAAGTGAATTTAGAAGAAGGAATAAATGCTACATTGGTACTTTTGAGTAGCCATTTAAAACACCATATTGAGGTGGAAACTAACTTCTCTGGTATTCCTAACGTAGATTGCTACGGAGGGAAAATGAACCAGGTTTTTATGAATATTCTAAGTAATGCCATTCATGCGGTTAGTGAAAGAACTGCAGGCGAAGGCAAAATTGTAATTTCGACCACCCAGGATACTTCGAATGTATTTATATCCATTAAGGATAATGGAAAAGGAATGACATCAGAAGTGAAAAATAAACTTTTTGAACCATTCTTTACCACCAAACCAGTAGGAGAGGGAACAGGCTTAGGATTATCTATCGTTTTTACAATAATTGAAAAAATTAACGGGGAAATTGATGTGAATTCTGAACTTGAAATCGGTACTGAATTCTTAATCAAACTACCCATAACAAACACTAACACCACCTACCATGATTGATTTTAAACAAGAGCAGATAGGGGCTGTTTTGTACGTTGATGACGAACAGAATAACCTGAACTCTTTTAGATCAACCTTTAGAAGGGATTATCGAATTTATACGGCAAATAATGCTGTGGAAGCCTTAAAGAGTTTAAAAAGTCATTCAGACATTAAGGTGATTATTTCGGATCAAAGAATGCCGGATGTTACCGGTGTAGAGTTTTTTGAAAAAATTAGATATATTTATCCAAATAAAGTGCGGATAATCCTTACAGGTTACTCTGATATTAAGGCGGTCATGGATGCGATAAACAAAGGTCAAGTGTATCGTTTTATTGATAAACCATGGAATAATAACTTGGTGAAACTTGCCATTCAAGATGGCATAGATTTATTTAATACTCGTCATTCCTTAGCCGATAAAAATGAGTCGTTACAAACAGCTTACAATGAGTTGGATAAATTTGTGTACAGTGTTTCCCATGATTTAAGATCACCCCTAATGTCCATTCTCGGAATAGCTAATTTAGCGGAACTGGATTTGGAGGATAAGAAAGCTTTGGAGTACTTTTCATCCATTAAAGGAATGGTTGGTAAACTGGATGGTTATATTCATCAAATTATTGATCACTATAAAGGATCTCACAGTATGGATAATTCTGATTCCATTGATTTTAATGGGTTGATTTCAGAAATTATTGATAGTATTAAATATCATCCAAGTGCTCAAGGGGTTGATTTTAGGGTGGAGATTAATCAATTGGACGAATTTCGATCCAATAGAATGAATATTAAAACGGTATTAAGTAATTTGATATCTAACGCTTTTAAATACCAAAGAGAAGAGGAATCAGGTAAGTTTGTAAAAGTTATAGGAGATGTTACTTCCTCCCAAGCTAAGATTACGGTTAGTGACAATGGGGTGGGAATAAAAGAAGATAAGAAAGAAGAAGTTTTTAATATGTTTTATCGTGCCAAACAAGATAATACAGGAACAGGACTCGGTCTTTTTATAGTGAGTGAAGCTATTGAGAAACTAGGAGGAACGATAAATCTAGAATCAGAATATGGTAAAGGAACAGAAATAACTCTAAAATTACCAGGCAAAAGTGAGTGAAAAACTGTCCATAGTAATTGTTGACGATAATGAGATTGATTTAATGATTGGAGAGCGTTTGCTCTCCAGAGTTGATGACTCTATCGTGGTTTACACATTTTCATGTGCAGATGATGTCTTGTTATGGTTAGAAAATTCTAAAATTGAGGAATTAGCAGAGGTTACTTTGTTTCTTATTGATATTTATATGCCGGTATTTAATGGGTTTTACGTAGCCGATAAAGTGATTGAAAAATTTGAAAAATTACCCAAACAGGCAGCGTGTTACCTATTAAGTGCGACCATTGACATATCCGATACCCGAAAAATTAATAGGAACAGTAAGGTGCAAGGGTACATAGGTAAACCCATAACCGTTCACCTATTTAAAGATCTGATTTTGAAGCACCGTTTATAGGTTTTTAGAACACTAGGCTTCCATTACTCTTTCAATAATATAATTAATGGCGTCAAACCGTGCGACCACTTTTTTATTGGCATTAATTATTTTCCAAGGAGCGTATTCTGTATTCGTATTGTCAAACATTTTTTGTTTGTATTGGGTATAACTATCCCATAATTCTTGTGCTTTACTGTCTACTAAACTGTATTTCCATTTTTTTAACGGATTATTTTGAAGGTTTGTAAAACGCCTCAATTGTTCATCTTTTGAAATAGAAAAATATAGTTTTATCAAAACCGTATCATCATCCATGATCATTTTTTCAAAATCGTTGACTTCAGACATAAATTTTTCATATTCCTTTTCCGTACAGAAACCATTAACAGGTTCAACCACTGCTCGGTTATACCAGCTTCTATCAAAAAATAATGTTTCACCATGTTTAGGCAAATGGGTGACATATCGCTGAAAATACCATTGGTCGCGTTCTTCCTTAGTCGGTTTAGGTAATGCAACCGTTTTAAGAGACCTGGGGTTAAGAAATTGTGTGATTCTTCGAATGGCCCCACCCTTACCCGCAGAGTCTCGTCCCTCAAATATAATAATGACTCGTTTGTTATTTTCCGTTACCCAGTGTTGTAATTTCAGGAGTTTAATTTGCCATTTTAGTAAATCCCTTTCATATTTAACCCTTCGAATTGCTTTTTCCAGATCTATACTTTCCTGTGAAAGTAGCATCTTTAAACCTTCCTTTGATGAAAGTATGTCTATGTCTTTTTGTTTTAACTCCATCATAATTATACGTCTAAATGATTTAGGCGTTGGTAACGCATAACAATATTAGGGTCCGGATTTAAGTAGGTCTTGGCTTCTTCTTTTCCATCATAATCAAATTGGGAAAGTATAAATCGCATAGACTCTAATCGAGCTTCCTTTTTATTATTGGCTTGAATAATAGTCCAAGGCGATACCATGGTATGGGTATGCGTAAACATTTCTTCTTTGTATTGTTTGTATTTTTCCCATAATTCTTGTCCCTTTTCATCAACAGGAGAAATTTTCCAAAGCTTTAATGGATCGGTTTTTCTACTTGTAAACCTGGTCATCTGAACTTCTTTATCAATGGAAAACCAGAATTTAATTATTTCCACACCATCTTCCATCAACATATGTTCAAATTCTGGAACCTGTTTTAAAAATGTTTTGTACTGCTTTTCACTACAGAAACCCATTACGGGTTCTACCACTGCTCGATTATACCAACTTCTATCAAAAAAAACCATTTCCCCCGGCTGAGGTAGTTCTTTTACATATCTTCTAAAGTACCACTGACCTGTTTCTATTTCGGTAGGTTTATTTAAAGCAACCACACGCATGGATCGTGGATTTAAATGTTCCACAAATCGTCTTATCGTTCCCCCTTTTCCAGCTGCATCTTGCCCTTCAAAGATGATCATAACTTTTTTTCGCTTTTTCCCAATCCAGTTCTGGAGCTTTACAAGTTCCATTTGTAAAAATCGAAGGTCTTGTTCGTACGCTAATTTAGCTTCAATTTTTTGCGTTGAAATGTGCTTTTGAGATAATAACTCTAGTAAATCTGCTTTCGTTTTCAGATTAAGGAATTCCTCCTGAGTAATCTTCTTCTCCATAGTAATTGTGCTTGGTCCAAATTTATATAATCTGATTTGATGCCTTGTGGTGTTTTTTGTTTTTTATGATCTAATAATTTCACTATTTTGCAATGCAATTAAATAATTGAAAATGAATACAAAGTATATTTTTTCCCCACTAGTTTTAGGGTTTGGCGCTTTATTGTGGATTAACGCATCTGGTGGAGTTGCACATATTCAAAAAAAGGATAGAACCGGTAGCCCAGTTAGTGATGTGGCTTGTACACAATGCCATGTTTCTACGGGTAACTTCTCTTCCGTTGGTTCTTTACAATTATTGTCGTCCTCTGGGACGGTGGTAACGCATTACCTTCCTGGGGAAACGTATCAGTTTAAAGTGAAAATGCAGAGTGCTCGTAATGTAGGACATGGATTTCAGGTTACTGGTTTATTGGCGGATAATAGTAGTGCTGGTACCTGTTTAAAGATATCTTCAAATGTTCAAATTACCCCGTTAAATGGACGGTGGTATTTTGAATCTGATGGATTATTAAGTGGAGGAGAGTATGTAATGAACTGGACAGCTCCTAGTGCAGGAAGTGGTTCTGTTACCTTTTATGGTAATGGACTGTCTACTAACGGTAATAATACGACTACAGGGGAAGAATTTGTTGCTTTTCCTAGTCTTACTATCGATGAAGACATCACAAGTGGAATTTCAAGAGTTCAAGATTTACGTATTAAAGTATATCCTAATCCAACAGAAAGAATTTTGTTTTTAGAATCAGATATTACCTTAAAAGAGGTTAACATATTTGACTTGAAAGGGGGGCTGATTAAATCTCTATCAGTAAATGGACTGCAAATCTCTGTAGATGTGAGTGACTTCCCCAAAGGAATTTACTTTGTTCATGCCTCCACAGAAGGAAAGGTTATCAAATCTTCTTTTGTGAAAAAGTAGACTTGTTTAGTAATATTGGATACAAAAAAGGGGCGCAATTGCGCCCCTTTTTTGTATCCATAATATGGATTACTGTATAAATACTTTTTGTGCTTGCTTAGTTCCATTTCCTGATTGTACTGAAACTATATAAACACCAGCAGTTAAATTTGAGATATCAAAAGTCTCTTGAAAATCCTGACCTCCATGAAAAGAAGTAATAGACTTAACAACTTGACCTGTAATATTTATTAATTTTATCTCGGTTACTGAGCTTGTATTCTTAACAAAAACGGTCATTTCATTCCCGATGGTTTTTACTTGGGAAATTTCAGAATTGGTTAATTCTGAAACACTAACTGGCCATGAAAAAGTGAAATTTTCACATCCTTCCATGTTTACATCCGAGTTTAACATGGTAAATGCAGGAGCGGAAACAACACTAATTCGATTTAATTCAACACACACATCATATTGACCAGGATCTCCAACAGGTGCCCATAAGGTGGTTAAAGTAATGTCAATAGTTCCACCTGGAGCCAAATCACCAAGTACTTGGGTGACAAACTCTTTACTTCCGCCTCCTAACGGCTTCTCAATTTGTACTCCATCTACAGATACATAGAATAAAAGAGAGGTAAAACTGGAGGGGTAGGTAAAAGCAGTATCATTATTTGTTAAGCTTACTTTTATTTCCGTAGTTCCATTCGCTGGATCCTGAATGATTACTGGGTTTGCAGGAAGTAAAATGGCATCTACAGAGATCCGGCCTTGTTGCGCAAAAGAGATGGCGCTTATCCCCATAGTAAAAGCGAAAAGTAATAGTTTTTTCATCGTATTTTATAATTAAGTTTTAGATAATTTAATGGGTTCTAAAGTAAAGAAAAGAAACGAGAGTTAAAATTTTATTTTTGTTTAAATGATTTACTTTTTCCACGTAAATGAAACCTAACAAAATTGAAGTTGGATTCTGGTTAAGCTCCAATTGCTTGGTTCAGTTGGTTAATTATTTTTTCTGATATTTTATGGAAATATCTCTTTTTTTCATAACCAAGAACCCATACAACACCATTGATGGCGTTCGAGTAGAATACCTCTTCAGCTTGTTCAAAGGCATTTACGCCCACAGGAGTTTCCATTACCTCTAGGCCCAAACTTGGAGCTAGAGCCAAAATGTTTTGACGCATTGTACCCGGTAAACATCCTTCCGATAGGGGGGGAGTAATTAGGCGGTTATGAATAACTAAGAAAATATTGGAGGATACGGTTTCACAAACTAAACCTTTAGAATTTAGAATGACCATTTCGTCAACTCCTTTGGCTTTTTTAGCCATTCCTGCTTTTACAAACAATAGGGCATTGGCCGATTTTAAAGAATTGAAAGCACTTATTGGTTTAAATATTTCATCATAAATAGCGATGGTTTTACCCTCCTTATTTAATTCATATTTATTTCCCGAAAGATCTGATTCCAAAAGAAGGGAGATTTCGTTGGTTTGTGGAGTGTATAGTCCTCCTTCATTCCTGAATATTGTAAGTCGAACCCGAGCGCCTTCCTTATGTCGATTTCTTAATAGTAACCGGATAATCTCTTCATTGATCACTGTTTTCAATAATTGATCATTCCATTCGTAACCCAACAGTTCCATACCTCCATATAAACGTTGTAAATGGGACTCCAAAAAAAGAGGCATTCCATGGACACATTTGATGGTTTCAAATAATGCATCACCATATCTAAAACCTCTGTTGGCCACGGTAAACACAGGCGTATCAGAAGGTATTAATTTTCCGTTTAAACTTACGTATCCGCTCATGATAAATGCGTTCTTAAAAATTCTAAGTTGGAGTTTGGTTTAATTAAAAATCCTTTAACCGAAACAGCTTCACTGGCTTCAATATCTCTTAGGGAATCACCTACCATATAACTAATATGAGGGTCGACTTTATGAATTGCCATGGCTTTTTCAAGCATTAGGGAACCCGGTTTTCTATCCAAGGACTTTGAATAATCTTGATGATGTGGAGAATAAAAGACATCGGTTAATATAATTCCTTCTTTATGTAGTTCTTCCTTTAAATAGGAATGACAATTTTCCACGTCCTGATGAGAATACAATCCTTTCGCAATTCCTCCTTGATTGGTAATTATTATCAATAAATAGCCTAGTTTTTGAGCTAGTTTAAGGGTTGGGATTACGGTTGGGAGAATCTCAAAATCTTCCACAAGAAAGGTATATTCTCCCCGTTCCCGATTAATAACACCATCCCGATCTAAAAACAAGGCTTTATTGGAATTTATCATAAACCTATGGCCATTAGAATTTTACTAAAGAATCCCATAAGGAAACTTGGTTTGAAAATGATGGTTGCTAATAAACCAAAAACAGCTCCATAATAATGGGCGTCATGTCCAATACCATCATTTACGTTTTGATTAGCTAAGCGTTTTTCATACCATACGTAAAGAACACCAAATAGAATTGCTGGAATGGGTACAATCCCCATAAAGTAAAGGGAACGAGTTGGGAACATTAAAATGTACGAAAACAAAATTGCAGCTACTGCTCCTGATGCACCAATAGAGGTGTAGTAGGGGTTATCCCCATGTTTTTGTAAGGAAGGTATAGACGAAAAGATTATTCCACCAAAGTAAAGTACGAGGTAAAATACGCTTCCTAAAATGCCAAATTCCTGGTTGAAAACGGATTCTACAAATGCACCAAATTGCCATAACACAAACATGTTAATTAGAAGGTGAGACCACCCTCCATGTAAAAAGGCATGTGTAATTACCCTATAATATTGTTTTTTATGCTTGATCAAATACGGATCAAAAAGGTATTTATTAAATAAATCCCGATTGCTAAAAGCCATGTACGAGAAAATACCTGTTACTGCAATGATGATGTATGTAATCATAAATAAGTGTTTAATGATGTATTAAATGGATCAAGGGAATTTAGGATATTTCTGAAAATCGGGATCTCTTTTTTCCAAAAATGCATGTTTCCCTTCTTGAGCCTCCTCCATAAGGTAATACATCATGGTAGCATCGCCAGCAAATTCCATTAAACCATGTTGTCCATCTAATTCGGCATTTAACGCACGCTTTAACATACGTAAGGCCATTGGACTTCTTTTCAATATGGTTTTGCACCATTCTACGGTGGTGTTTTCTAATTCAGACAATGGAACTACTTTATTTACCATTCCCATGGTTTCCGCTTCTTTTGCCGTGTATTGTTCACATAAGAACCAGATTTCACGTGCTTTCTTCTGTCCTACATGACGTGCCAAATAACTAGATCCAAATCCGCCATCAAAACTTCCTACTTTCGGACCGGTTTGCCCGAAAAGAGCATTTTCGGAAGCTATCGTTAAATCACATACCACATGAAGTACATGTCCTCCACCAATAGCATAGCCATTTACCATGGCAATTACGGGTTTTGGAAGTGACCGTAATGCTTTGTGTAAATCCAATACGTTCAGTCTGGGAACACCATCTTCACCTACATAACCACCCACACCTTTTACGTTTTGGTCTCCGCCCGAGCAAAATGCTTTATCTCCAATTCCGGTAAGAACCAAAACTCCTATGCTTTGATCTTCACGGGCAATAGCAACCGCATCCAACATATCTATATTGGTTTGGGGTCTAAAAGCATTGTAAACCTCTGGACGATTGATGGTTATTTTTGCAATACCTTCAAAAAAATCAAAGTAAATGTCTTCGTATTCTTTGATGGTAGTCCATTTTCTTTCTGACATAATGTATTGTTTATGTGTTAACCTACGTAGTTAACATGTTCGTTCTTAAATTTTTTAAAATACTCTTGTAATATACCTGCGTTCTCCAATTGAGGAGTATTAACCTCTAAAATTCCGGATGCATTCCCGGCTAAAAGGGAATCAAATTTGGATTCCAATTCAGATTTCGAGGTGGCGCAAAAATAATGAACCCCAAAGCCTATTGCAATGTGTTCTACACTGTTTTTTTGATGGGTTTCAAAGTGGCTTTCTAATTGCCCAGTACTATTGGGTCCATCAATAAATCTGAAAATTCCTCCACCATCATTGTTGACCACAACCACCTTCAAATTGCGAGGGATATGTCGGTGCCACCAAGCATTGGTATCGTAAAAAAAGGATATATCACCAACTATTAAAACAACCGTTTTAGTAGTAACCATAGCTGTTCCCATGGCAGTGGATACAATTCCATCAATGCCACT
>MAAC01015636.1_pt1 | contig 29958 bp, 29 predicted proteins | sample 1115981 | NCBI WGS metagenome assembly MAAC01 (sample SAMN04961126, study PRJNA320927) | seawater metagenome | isolation source: sample BD02T64 sea water enriched with oil for 64 days | place: USA:Gulf of Mexico | collected 2013-07-27 | reverse complement strand
CATACTCAAGAAGATTTAGATAAGATTGAATTGAATAATAAGATTATCGGAATTAATAATAGAAACTTGAAATCGTTTGAAGTTGATTTAGAGAATTCAATTCTATTAGCAAATCAGATTCCTGATACTTGTGTAAAGGTTTCTGAAAGTGGGATTTCAGATCCTAAAATTATTTCAGGTTTAAAAGAATATGGGTTTCATGGATTTTTAATTGGTGAGAATTTTATGAAAGAAGAAGATCCAGGAATTGCTTGTCAAGAGTTTATTAGTCAAATTAGATAGTTATGAAGTTAAAAGTTTGCGGAATGCGTGACGCCGATAATATATCGGAATTACTAAAAATTCAACCTGACTTTATAGGTTTTATTTTTTATGAAAACTCCCTTAGAAATGTGGTTGATTTTCCTTTTGTTGAAATTCCAAAAACGATAAAAAAAGTAGGAGTATTTGTAAGTGATTGGGTCGGTGATGTCATTGAAATAGCAAATAAATATGAGTTAGATTGTGTCCAATTGCATGGAGGCACAGAAACCGTTGGCTATTGTAGAGAGGTTCGGAAAAGAGACGGAATCATCAATAAAAATATAGAAATCATAAAAGTGTTTTCTGTTGATGATGATTTTGATTTTGAAGTAACTAAAGAGTTTGAAGAAGTATGTGATTATTTTTTATTCGATACAAAAGGAAAATATCATGGAGGAAATGGTGAAAAATTTTCATGGAAGATTTTGTCAAATTATAGCGGGACAAAACCGTATTTATTGAGTGGAGGAATATCACTTACAGATGTAAATTCACTCAACGATTTTTTTAAAACAGAAGCTTCAAAATACTGTATTGGATTGGATGTAAATAGTGGGTTTGAAATAGATATCGCATTGAAAAACGTAGAAGAATTAAGAAATTTTAAAAATAATTTATCAAATTTAAGAATTGATGAAAAGTAAATACGAACCAACTAAAGAAGGATATTACGGCCAATTTGGTGGAGCATTTATTCCTGAATTGTTATATCCAAATGTAAAGGAATTAGAAGATAATTATTTAGATATTTTATCATCTGATGCTTTTCAGAAAGAATATAAAGATCTATTGCAGCATTATGTTGGTAGGCCAAGTCCGTTGTATCTAGCCAAACGTTTGTCAGAAAAATATGGAGCTACTATTTATTTAAAACGAGAAGATTTAAATCATACTGGCGCTCATAAAATAAACAATACCATTGGTCAGATTTTAGTGGCGAAACATTTAGGGAAAACTAAAATTATTGCGGAAACAGGAGCAGGGCAGCATGGCGTTGCAACGGCAACCGTTTGTGCATTGATGAATTTGGAATGTGTGGTGTTTATGGGAGAGGTTGACATCAAACGTCAAGCTCCAAATGTAGCTCGTATGAAAATGTTAGGAGCTACTGTTATACCGGCAATTAGTGGAAGTAAAACGTTGAAAGATGCTACAAATGAAGCAATCAGATATTGGATTCAACATCCTGAAACTTATTATTTAATAGGCTCTGTTGTTGGTCCACATCCATACCCTGATATGGTTGCGCGTTTGCAAGCTGTAATCTCAGAAGAGATGAAAGTGCAATTAAAAGCACAAACAGGTAAAGAAAATCCAGATACAATTATTGCTTGTGTTGGAGGAGGATCTAATGCCGCAGGTGCTTTTTATCATTATTTAGAAGATGAAGAAGTAGTATTAATTGCTGTTGAAGCTGCGGGTTTAGGAGTAGATTCTGGAGAAAGTGCTGCTACTTCTCAATTAGGAGATGTCGGTGTAATTCATGGTAGTAAAACTATTTTAATGCAAGATGAATATGGGCAAATTGTGGAGCCATATTCAATTTCTGCAGGATTGGATTACCCAGGAGTTGGACCTTTACATGCCTATTTACACGAAACCAAGCGAGCGAAATTTATGAATGCTACAGATCAAGAAGCATTAAATGCTGCTTATGAGTTAACGAAAATAGAGGGAATTATTCCTGCATTAGAAAGTGCACATGCTTTGGCCGTTTTACCAAAAATGGATTTGAAAAAAGAACAGGTTGTTGTAGTGAATTTATCTGGTAGAGGAGATAAAGATTTAGAAACGTATATCAATCATTTAGAGGCATAATGAATACTAAAATAGCATTTATAGAAAAGGAATTGAACCCTTTAAGAGAACAACTGAAAAATCATGTATTGTATGCAAAACTTTCGTCCATTGATGATGTGAAAGTTTTCATGGAGAATCATGTGTTTGCAGTATGGGATTTTATGTCTCTGTTAAAAGCATTACAGCAACAATTAACCTGTGTTTCTGTGCCGTGGTTGCCAAGTGAGAATACTTCTGTAGCTAGATTTGTTAATGAGATTGTTCATGCAGAAGAAAGTGATATCAATGAGTTAGGACAACCGAGAAGTCATTATGAAATGTATGTAGACGCAATGGAAGAAGTTGGAGCAGATGTGTCTAAGGTCAATGTTTTTGTCCAAGAGATAAAAAAAGGAGTTTCGGTTGAGGATTCTTTGAGGTCTGTAGCAATTTTATCATCTGTAAAAGAATTTGTAACGGCTACTTTTGATCAAATTAATACAAATCAAGCTCATAAAATTGCATCGGCTTTTACTTTTGGAAGAGAAGATGTAATCCCTGATATGTTTTTAGAAATTGTGAAAAATGCAGAAGAATCCGATGCAAAAGAGCACTATACGAAGCTAAGGTATTATTTACACCGACATATAGAATTAGATGGAGATGAACACGGTCCGTTATCATTAAAAATGATTGAAGAATTGTGTGGTAAAGATGAACAAAAATGGAATGAAGTTTTAACAATCGCAAAAGACTCTTTAAAACAGCGAATTCAATTATGGGATGCAATTGCTATTAAAATTGAAGAAAAACAGTTAATATTGACGAACTAATGAATAGACTACATCAATTATTTCAAGAAAAAAAGAACTTACTTTCTATCTTTTTTACAGCAGGTTTTCCAAACTTGAATGATACACAAACAATCATTTCAGAACTAAGTAAAAGCAATGTCGATTTTATAGAAGTTGGCTTGCCATATTCTGATCCGTTAGCAGATGGGCCTACAATTCAGGATAGTAGCCAAATAGCTTTGCAAAACGGAATGAATTTAGATATTGTCTTTGAGCAATTAAAAGCTATCAAAGAAACCAATTCTACTCCTTTAGTTTTGATGGGGTATTTGAATCAACTTTTAAAGTATGGAGAAGACAAGTTTTGTCAGGCTTGTGTAGATTGTGGAATTGAAACATTGATTCTTCCAGATTTACCAATGATAGAATACGAAAATCATTATCAGCAATTATTTCAAAAATATGGATTGACAAATGTATTTTTAATTACACCACATACATCAGATGAACGCATTCAGAAAATTGATTCATTAACTGATGCTTTTATTTATGTAGTTGCTTCTTCTTCTATTACAGGAGCACAAGGAGAAATTTCCAATCAACAAATAGCTTATTTTGAGCGTATCAAAGCAATGAATTTAAAAAGTAACTTAATTGTTGGTTTTGGTATTTCTGATAAAAAAACTTTTGATACAGCTTGTCAGTTTGCAAATGGAGCAATCATAGGATCAGCTTTTATAAAAAACGTAGAAAGTACTGGAGTAAATGGAATTATAGATTTTATAAAATCAATAAAATGATTTAGTTAATCCCTAATAAATGGATATTAAACACTAAAACGGATCCGCCTGGTATTCCATTAGAGCCATTTGCACCATAACCTAAATGAGAAGGAATTAATAATAAGCCTTGACCATCTTCATTAAAATAAGTCAAGCCTTCTGTCCAGCCAGGAATTACATTTTGTAAGTTAAAAGTTATATTTTGCCCTTGGTCAAATGTATTACCGTTGGTAAATTTACCGATATAGTTTACGGTTACAGTTGAATTCTGATTTGGTTTATTTCCTGTTCCTGGATCAGTAATTACATAATATAAACCTGAGCTTGTTTTTGTAGCAGTAAGGTTATGACTTTGGATATATTCAAGAATTTCGGTTTCATTATCCATACTAAAGTCGTCTTCGTTAGAGCTACAAGAAATAAAAAGCGCTAAAAATAATATTGACAAAAGTGATTTCATAATGAATGGTGTTTTTTCTTAAAGATCTGCAAGATAGTAGATTTTTGATTCTTTTTCCTAAATGAAAAAAAAAATTTAGGAAAAGAAAAAAGCGAACCATTTGGTTCGCTTTTTTATATAGCATTCTGCACTTTATAAGCAATCTATATTTGCTTGTGGATACCTGTTTCCACTGGAATGACAAAGGAATTAGTAAACCTTCTCTCCATTTAAATATGTCGCAATAACTTTTGTTTTATGTATTTCACTACCTTTAACGGTCATGATATTTTGATTTAGAATTACAAAATCAGCGAATTTTCCAACTTCAATGCTTCCTTTTTCGTTTTCTTCAAAATTAGAGTGTGCCGCCCAAATAGTCATCCCTTTTAAGGTTTGCTCTCTGGTTAATGCATTTTCCATTTGAAATCCACCAGCAGGAAAACCTTCAGTATCTTGACGTGTTACAGCAGCAGAAAATGTTAAAAATGTACTTACTCTTTCTACTGGGAAATCAGTTCCTAAAACAACGCTCCCGTATTTCTTTAATAAATCTTTATATGCGTACGCACCTTTCATACGTTTTGAACCAACTCTGTCTTTTGCCCAATACATATCAGAAGTTGCATGTGTTGGTTGTATAGAAGGCACAATATTATCAAACATATCAAAATCTTCTGGAGAAATAATCTGCGCATGCTCAATTTTCCAACGTCTATCTTTTTGGTCTTTTAATGCTACTTTGTATGTTTTCAATATATGTGTATTTGCAGAGTCTCCAATGGCATGCGTATTCATTTGATAATCAGATTTTGCAATTTGAGCTGCAATTTCTGCATATCTTTTTGGCTTATAAATCAAGGCTCCATGATGGTTATCTCTATCGCTATACGAGTCTCTCATCGCAGCTCCACGAGAACCTAAAGCACCATCTCCATATACTTTAAAAGAACGCACGTTTAATCTGTCAGTTTTAATAACACCTTTTCCTAGATAATAATCAAGGTTTTGTTGACTAGCAGATACCATTGCATACACTCTCATTTTTAAATCACCAGTTTTTTGTAGACTATCCATTAATTCTATGGTTCCTCTGCCAAGTCCTGCATCATTTACAGTAGTTAGTCCATAACTAAAAGATACTTTTTGAGCATCAATTAATCCTTGAATTGCTTCTTTTTTAGTAGAACTTGGAGTTTTAATATATTGCATGGCCGCATCAATTAACACACCAGTTAACTTCCCGTTTTTCTGCATAAATTCTCCTCCAGTTATGTTTTTAGGGAATTTTGTGCTAGAGATTCCTGAGTATTTTAAAGCAGCTTCATTAACCAACAAAGCATGTCCGTCAACTCTACGAATTGCAACAGGTGTATTTGGAAATAATTTGTCTAATTTCTCTTTAGTTGGAAAAACTTTTACTTCCCAATCATTTTGATCCCAACCACGACCAGTGATATAATCAGCGTTTTTTTCTTTTTTAAATGCAACTAGTTTTTCTAAGATTTCATCATAGCTTTTAGTGCCTCTAAGATTCACTTTTTGTAAACTTAACCCTAAACCAGCAAAATGACAATGTGCATCAATCAACCCAGGGACAATGGTTTGGTTTTTTGCATCAACAGTTTCTGTAGCTACAAACTTATTTTGGATGGCATCATTAGAGCCAACTCCAATAAACTTGCCGTCTTTAACAGCAAAGCTTTCTGCTTTGCCAAAGTAGTTGTTTACAGTATATGCATTTGCATTGATTACAATTAAATCTACTTTTTCTTGTTGTTGACAAGAAGCGAAAATTGCTATAATAGCAAGTGATAAGATATATTTTCTCATAATTTTATTGTTTAACTGAATCTGGGTTTTCTAAATATTTATCCATTAAATAAATCATACTTGCCATAGAAGCACTTCCTAATTCTAGTTCTCTTTTATTTACTTTATCAAAAGTATCTGTAGCTGCATGATGATAATCAAAATAGCGTTGAGAGTCTGGTCTGTATCCAACCAACGTTGTGTGTTCTGCTTTTAAAGGACCAATATCTGCTCCACTTCCTCCTTTCCCAATGTCATGTAATCCATAAGGAGCTAATAGCTTCGTCCAGCTTTTCAATAACTTTGTGTTTCCTGAATTTGCATCAATCGTAAAACCTCTTGGTGTGTGACCACCAGCATCAGATTCTAAACCACCTAAGTGATTTTCACTAGTCAATTTAACAGCATCTGCATACGCAGTTGCGCCACCACCACCTTGCTCTTCATCCATAAAGAAAACAACACGAATGGTGTTTTTAGGTTTAATATTGTTAGATTTAAAAATATGTAATACTTCTAATGATTGTACAATTCCGGTTCCATCATCATGTGATCCATCACCTAAATCCCAAGAATCTAAATGGCCACCTACAACGATCACTTTTTTAGGGTTTTCAGATCCTCTAATTTCTCCAATAACATTGAACGATTTCTCTTTAGGTAGGTTCTTACAACTTTGTTTAAAGTAAATTTTTAAAGCAGGATTATTTTTTAAATCATCACTTAATCTTTCAGCAGCAACTGTACTAATTGCGGCAGTAGGAATATACTCACTTTTAGGAATATCTCCGTACTGCATAGTTCCAGTATGTGGATAATCATCAATTTTATTTGTCATTGAACGGACTAAAACAGCTAGAGCACCAAATTTACCAACTGTTTTTGCTCCATTAACTCGTTGTCCAACACAGCCGCCATAGGCTCTAAATGTATTGATTAATGTATTGTCAAAAGGTCTGTTAAAGAAGATGATTTTTCCTTTTGCTTTTTCGCCCAAAGCTTCTGCTTCTTTAATGCTTTTTACTTCTATAACTTCTGCTGTAATTCCATTTGAAGGAGTTGCAATAGAGCTTCCTAAAGCAGCAATAGCTATGTTAACCTTTTTCCCATTAATGGTATAATTAGCAACTTCTTTTTCTCCTCTTACCCAATGTGGAACTATTGCTGGTTGCAACCAAACTGAATCTAAACCAACTTCTTTCATTACTTTTTCGCCCCATTTAACAGCCATTGCTGCTTCTGGAGAACCAGATAATCTTCCTCCAACATTTGTAGTTAAATCTCTTAACCATTCATAAGATTTTCCATTTAATAAAGCGGTGTCAAATATTTTTTTGATGTTTGCTTTATCTGTTTTTTCTTCAGCAGTTAATTCAGTTGAAACTGTTTTTGTCTCTTTTTTTTGATCACAAGCAATTACAAATATTGCAAGCATAAAAAGGATAGATAGTTTTTTCATTGGTTGTTGTTTTTTAAGTGCATAAAGCTACATAAAATGTTTAAGCTTTCTTTGCTCTAATAGCTAATTTATAACGTTTCAATTCTTTAACTACTTTTGGAGCTAATAATACCAGGCCAATCATGTTTGGAACCATCATTGCAAATATCATAGCGTCAGAAAAATCAACGACAGAGTTTAAGGTTGCAGCTGCTCCAATTACGGTAAAAACACAAAAGATGATTTTGTAAATATTTCCAGTTCTTTTCTTTCGTCCAAATAAATAAGACCAAGCTTGGAATCCATAATATGACCAAGATATCATTGACGAAAAAGCAAAAAGGATTACGGCAACTGTTAATAAATATGGAAACCAAGAGATTCCGCTTTCTAATGCTTTAGAGGTTAATATAACTCCCTGTTCAAAAGAAATCTCACTTCCTGCGGTTAGTTGACCTGTTATAATTAATGCTAGAGCCGTCATTGTACACACAAGAACAGTATCAATAAAAGGCTCTAATAATGCCACTAACCCCTCACTAGCAGGATAGTTTGTTTTTACTGCAGAATGCGCAATTGATGAAGAGCCAATTCCCGCTTCATTTGAAAAAGCACCTCTTCTAAATCCTTGAATTAGTACTCCAACAAACCCACCAGCAACTCCAGTTGGATTAAAAGCGCCATCAAATATCTGATAAATAGCATTTGGAATTTGAGTATAATTCATAACAAGAATCGTAAGAATTGCCAAAACATAAACCACTACCATAATGGGTACAATTTTATCTGTGACTTTTGCTATTTTTTTGATTCCGCCAATAATTACAATTCCAGTAAAAATGGCCATCACTAAACCAAATAACCATCCTTGACCGTAAATAAAACTTTCTTCCCCTCCAGTTACGTATTCAAATAATTTAAATGCTTGGTTTACTTGAAACATGTTTCCACCACCAAAGGAACCACCAATACACATAATTGCGAAAATTACAGAAAGTGCTTTTCCAAATTTGCTTAAGCCGAGTCCTTTTAATCCGTTTTTAAGATAATACATTGGTCCACCATAAACAGTTCCATCTGCTGCGATCTCTCTGTATTTTACTCCTAAAGTACATTCAACAAACTTAGAGGCCATTCCTAGAAACCCAACTAAAATCATCCAAAAAGTTGCTCCAGGACCTCCAATAGAAAGTGCAATTGCTACTCCGGCAATGTTTCCTAAGCCAACTGTTGCAGATAATGCTGCAGTTAGAGCTTGAAAATGTGTGACTTCACCCTCACCTTCAACTTTAATTGTTTCTGGAATATCTGGTTGTTGTTCAGGAGAATCGACTTCGTCATATTTTCCGCTAACAACATTAATTGCTGTGAAGAAACCTCTGAAATTGATGAGTTTAAAGTAGGTTGAAAAGTAAACAGCTCCAGCAATTAATACAATTAGCACCCATGGAATGCCAATGTTTTCTGTTATTGGTATTTCTGCGAGAATAGCATCTGTAAACCAGCTGGTTGCATTGCCAAAAGATTGATCTATTCTTTGATCTAAGGATTGTGGTGTTTCTTGAGAAAAGAGAAAAGTATTACTTAATAATGCACAGAATGTAAAGAGTAGTTTTTTCATGTTGTTTAAAATTGATTTCGGCTAAGTTGCCATGAATCAATTAAAAATGTATGATTACGTATTGATGAAATTTTCTTGGATGTACACTTAAGTAGTGCTTAAGCATAGATTATGAATCGCAAGAAATTGTAGCGAATTCTAATAGGTTTTTGTCTTTAGCATATTGCATTAATTGCTCTTTTCCGTCAGAACCAGATATGTTAAGCGCTTTTTTAATTTGGTAAATATGTGCTTGCAATCCATCCGTGCTAATATGCATTTCTTCAGCTATTTCTGTATAAGATTTTTGAGTTCCACATACTCCTAAGTTCCCTAATACTTCTTTTTGTCGATCAGATAACTCTACAATAGAGGCTTTTTTAAGTTTTTTGTACTTCTTTTTCTGCTGATTTAAATCTAGTTTTAAATGCTTAATGGTATCTAAATGACTTTCGTTTGCAATTAATATGCTTTCTCTCTCTTTTTCTAAAGATAGTTTTGATGCTTTTGTTTTTATGAATTCTGATTGTTGTTCTTCTTTTTCTGCCAATAACTTCCAGCTATATAATAATATGATAAATAGTAAGATGAATAAAAATTTGAATGATAATCCGCTAATAACGCCAATCAAATACCAAGTAGTTTCAGAAAACCAATTCACAGCTTGATCAATTGGAATGATCCTATGTGTAACTGCTACAACAATTAAGGTAAATAAAGCAAATGTTGGTAAATACATAAAACGCATTCCGCGATTTTTAAAGGCCTTATTTAATTCTTGTAACAGCGCAAAAGCGACTAGTAATGAAAAAGGAATATCAATTAACCAAATTACATTACTGCTAGCATTGTCTTGATTGTTGCTGTAAAATGAAATTAGAAAAACTGAAGAAATCATAAAAAGAATTCCTCCAAAAAGGATAAATACTTCTTTGTTTGAAAAACGTTCAACAATTCTGATAACTAAATTCCGCTTTCCATAATGTTCTATAGACGGAATAGACATTAGGATGAATAACGAATTCAATAAAGAAAAGAAAACACCCAAGCTGATGATTAATGAACCTTGACTAGAAACATTGAAAAAGCCAATGAGGATAATGTTAATTAGTGCTCCAACGCCCCAAGAAAAGATTGCCAAAGCAAACCATTTAATTCCTTGTACAGAAATAGAAGATTCATTGTTGCTTTTTTCTTTATAGTAAATACGTTGAATTACAAAAGCGGCGATACAGCAAACAATTGCAGTAATATAATAAGAAACAGTAGCTAACATTCGTCTAAAATAAGACTTTTTTTAGCAACTTTTTAAAAATCAAACTTATAACTAACACCTCCTAATACTTGAAACCCTTGTACATCGAAATTGCTGAATTGTTGGTACTCAGAATTCAACACATTGTTTAGTTTTAAAAAGGCTGTAAACTTATCATTAAAATGATAACCACCATTAATATTTAAATCAACATACGATTTTAAAGTTTGAATTCCGTTAATGGAAGAAGGATGTATTCCACTAAAAGTCACATCTTTTCTGTCAGAAATTAGAAACAGGTTGATATTTGTGTACCATTTATTTCTTTTGTAATTACCAAAAAGTTCCGCACTCATTGTTGGCAAGTTCCATGCTTCTGCCTGATTTGTTAAGGTAAATGTGTTAAACTCTGCATTTGCTCCAACAACTAAATTTCTATTTACATCAACAGTAATTTCTCCAGAAAAAGAAAGTGTTGTTACATCATCATAAACTACAGAAAAAGAATTTCCGTACTCATAACCTAATAAGCCACTAGAGTTTACTCCAGTAGATTTCGAATTATTTCTAGTAAATAACGCTTTGTCATCTTCATCACTATAACTTGCTTTTAAATCGTAACTCACATTTGGAGAAAGTTTACCATTTAATCCTCCAAAGAACTCATATTTTTTATTAGTCTGAGTAATAAATAATGTTGGAGAGACATATGGATTGTTTGCTGAGAAATCTTTGTAAGTATTCGTTTTTAAATCACCACCAGCACCAATATATGCATTTACATAATTTGCTAATAATGGATATGAAATATTTACATCTGGATAGATGTAAACCTGACTAATTTTGTGCTCTAAATCTGATGTGAAATAGATTTTTGTTCCAAGTTTAATTGTAAAGTCGTTGTATTCGAAATTGTATTTTGGTGCCGCACCTATGGTAAAAAAACTATGTTCTAATTTATTTGCAGAACTATACGATTGCGCAAATTCTCCATTAACATAATCTATAGAAGTATCTAAAATTAAATCGTTGAATTTCCGTCCGATATTTCTTAAAGAAAGTTGAAATTGTGGTTGTAAAGAAAAACGCAATTCTTTACTTGAAATTCCATCAGAAAAGAAAGACATATTTGCTTTACCAGAATTAAGGTAGAATTCTTCAAAGATGATTTCTGTTTCCACATCTAAATTGGTATAGGATTGTGCTTCGTTAATTGCACTAATTGTTGTTGGAGTATAGGTAATAGAACTTGGTAATCCATACCAATTATATTCTTCTTTTTGGTAGTTTGCTTCAACTTTCCAAGTAAAATAACGTTCTTCTTGTTTGTAATAAGCTCCAAAAGACATATTAGAGAAATCACTATTTAAAGGCGTAGTTTCAATACTGTTTTCTGATGAAAGATATTTAGCATATAGCCCAAAATCGCTTTCAAATCTTGTTGCACTATGTAAAAACATTTCTACAAAAGGTGTGGTATTATTTCCAAAACCTGCAGCAAAATAATTTTTATACAAACGTTCTTTTACGCCCATATTAATTCCTTTTGCAACGCCGCTTTTAGGAATAAAGGTAGAAGCAACCGGCGCAGAAAATATCTGATACTTTACAGATTTCTTTTTGGCTTTTGCTCCTAACTGAATTTTCGGGTTCTTTTTGATTTTAAAAGCATCTGAAATGGTTGGAGTATATGAAGTAACAACATTAACAGTTACTTGTTTTATAGTGTCTTTTGCTGTTTCTTTTTTGTCTTGAGCAAATACAATAGTACTTAAAGTACATAGGCAAAATGTGAATACAATTTTTCGCATTGTTTAAATCTCTTTAGTTGTTGTTTGGGGTTACAGATTCGTTTGTTTTTGCCTCGTTGTTTTTGATGTTTGTTAGTTCTTTTTTAGCATCTAAAATAACATCGTTAAACTGGGTGAAGTTTTTAATTATATTCTCTAAAATATAGGTTGCTTGATATGCATCTTTTAACCCATAATGGTTTTTTGCCATTACGATATAACTTTTTACTCCCCAATATTTGTAGGTAGAATAATCTGCAATCAATTTCTGAACGATCTTATTGGATTCCTTATATTTCTTGTTTTGATTCTTAAAGTAAGCGTTAAAGTACAATGCTTCAGCTTTTAGTTCTCCGTTTGCATTGCGTTCAACTTCGTTGTAAAATTCTTCGGCTCTTTCTAAGTCGTCTGTTTTAAAAGCAGAACGTGCAATAATTATCTTAGCATCAAACTCAACATTCTCTTCTAATTTATCTTTTTGCAATACTTTTTCTGCATAGTCAACAGCTTCTTTAAATAAGTTGTCTTGATAATACCCTTTCATTAAATTACTTTGTGCAAATAAAATATTTTGCGGGTAATTTGCTTCTTGCTCTAGTCGTATTAAAAGAGGAGTCGCGCTTGCCCAATCTTCATCTTCTAAGTAAATCTGAGATAATTTATTTAAAGATTCCTCGCTAAATTCACTTTGATTTTGATCTACTACAAACCTGTAATATTGTGCAGCTTTATCTCCTTGATTTGTTTTTGAGAATAGTTGCGCTAAATAAAAATTAGCTTTTAAAGCATGTATTCCATTCGGAAAAGCATTTACGTATTTTGTAAACCCTTCAATCGCTTTATTGGTATTGTTTTCTAGGAACTTGTTTTCAGCAGATTCATAAGTAGAATTATCGATATCTGAATTGGAAACATTTACAAAAGAAATATTTTTAACCCAGGAAGCATATAGGTCAACCTGGCCCAAATCTACATATACATTTCTTGCATTGGTAACAGCTTCTCTAGCTTCATTAGAATTAGGATAGGCACTTACAATTTTTTTAAATTTTGTTAAAGCCTGTGTGTTTTCATTGTCATTATAATATACCAATCCTTGGCGTAACAATGCTTTTGGAATATATGAGCTCCTTGTGTGAATTGTGATTAGCGTATTGTAAGTTGTATGTGCTTTCGCATTGTCTTTCATAGCAACATAGGTGTTTGCCAATTGAAATAAAGCATCATCAAGTAAGCTTGTGAATTCATAGTTGGTTACTAAATCAGTTAAGTTGCTAACTTTTTTAGCATTGTCACCTAAAAATCCATAACTAACAGCTTTTTGATACACAGCATAATCAGAGCCGATACCTAAATTATTTATTACTTTGTCATAAGCTCTAATAGCATTTGCATATTTCTTTGTTACAAAATAACAATCTGCCAAACGTATATTAGCATCATCTATTAAAGGATTGTCTTCTTTTGTTTTAGAAGTAAAACTGCTAAATGATTTGGCAGCCTTTGTGTAGTCTTTTAATTTAAAATGACTGTATGCAATATTGTAATCAATCGTTTTATGTTCTTCAATTTTTGATGCCCCAGACATTCTTTTAAATCGTTTAAAGCCATCTAATGATTTCTGGAAGTTTGATAACTGGAAATCAGTTTCAGCTTTCCAATAGACAGCAGAAACTTTAATAGTATTGTCTGAAGAAGAAGTTGCTGCATTAAGAAAAGGATATGCTTCTTGTAACTTTTTAAGGTTAAACAATTGAACTCCTCTATAAAAAGAAACATCTTTTGTTAATTCTCTGTTTTCTCTAGTTTTCTTTTTAGCTAAATAATCTAAAGCTCCTTGATAGTCTTGTTGGTATAAATAAGAAGTAACCACCAATTGATTAATTTCTTGATAATAAGGTGATTTTGGATATGCTGTTAAAAAATCTTGTAATACTTCTGCAACACTTTTATATGGGTTTCCTTGTTCGTAGCTTAATTTGGCATAATTTAAAAACGCATCTTCTTTAACTTTAGGGTCAAATTCCATTTCACTAGCACTTTTAAATGCATTTAAAGCTTCCGGTTTTTTTTCTAAATAGATATAACATTCTGCCAAATGATAATAGGCATTTTGAGAAACGTTATTTTTTCCTCCAATAATTTTATTGAAGTTTTTTACGGCGTTTTCAAAATCGTTCTGCTTATAATACGCATACCCTAATTGATAATAATCAGTATTATTCCATTTACCACGTTTTCCTTTATAATCTCTTAAATAAGGTAGTGCTTCTTTGTATTTTTTTAAGTTGAAATAGCTCTCGCCAACAATTTTAGAAATATCTGATCTCTCTTTTTGTTTTGGGTCTTTTAATAGTTTTTCCCCAACTTCAATACATTTTTCAAAACGACCATCTTTAAAACTAATATCTAATAAATAATAAGTCACTTCTGTTTTATAAGAAGCTTGTTTTGCAATTTCAGTTAAATGCATTTCTGCAGTATCAAAATCTTCTTGTTTGTAAGCAATAAATCCGTAGTAATACCTAGAATCGTTTCCGTAACGGGCATCATTAATTAATGGTAAAAACTTGTTTTTAGCCAACTTTAAGTTTCCGGTAGTTAACAATGCATAACCCATTTTAAAATCTAGCTCCTGCTTATTAGCAGTAGATAAGATGTTGCGGTTTACTTTTGAATACCACTTTAAAGAGTAGGATGCTTTTTTGTTTGCAAAATAATAATTACCAACATTTAAAAAAGCCATTTCTTTTTTATTGCTATTTGGATTGTTTTCAACAAAATTCATCACCATTTTTTCTGCTTCAACTTGGTTCAGTTTAATGGCGCACATTGCTGTATAATATTCTGAATCTGATTTTAATGTAGAAACACTTTCAGTTGTAAGTGCAACTTCCTTAAAAGATTTCTGAGCAGCAGCATAGGCTTTATTGTTGTATAGCTTTATAGCATGATTGTAAGCTGCAGAACTATTTGTGCTCATTTCAGATTGTTGAGCAGAAATAACACCCGAGTATAAAGTAATTACTGTTAAAAAAGCGATTTTTTTTAAAAAGCGAAGATTCATTTTATTCTAAGGGTTTTGGGCTATTTGAAAACTATAACGGTGTTTTTTTTATTTTGTTGGATATAAATTTAAAAAATCTAGCATCAACTTAAAATCAAAGGTATAAATAGTATAAGATTAATCCATTGAATATTTCTTTAAACTCACAATAAAATGATAAGTTTGTAGAAACTACTTTTTATGGCTGATGCAATTTTACATATCGAGGAAGCAGACATTTATCAACGAGATAATTTGGTGCTTTCTAAAGTCAACTTAAAAATAGAAAGAGGAGAGTTTTTTTATTTGATAGGAAAAACTGGAAGTGGAAAGAGTAGTTTAATGAAAACGCTGTATGGATATTTACAATTGAAGCGCGGAAAAGGTAAGGTTGTAGATTTTGATTTAATGCAGTTAAAAGAAAAAGAGATTCCGTTTTTACGTAGAAAAATAGGAATTGTTTTTCAGGATTTTAAATTGCTAAATGACAGAACTGTCTTTGATAATTTGCTGTTTGTGTTAAAAGCAACTGGCTGGAAAGACAAAGAAAAAATGAAGGCTAAAATCTATGAGGTTTTAGAAAAAGTAGACATGAAAACCAAAGACTACAAAAAACCTTTCGAACTTTCTGGAGGAGAACAACAAAGAGTTGCAATTGCCAGAGCCTTATTAAACGATCCAGATTTAATTTTAGCAGATGAACCTACAGGGAATTTAGATCCAAAAACTTCGTTAGAAGTTATGCAGTTGTTAAATGAAATTCATCAAAGTGGAAAGTCCATTTTAATGGCTACACATGATTATGCATTGATTGTGAAATTCAAACAAAAAACAATTAAATGTGAAGGCGGAGAATTATTTGAAGTCGTACAGCAAGCAACTGTTTAATTAAGTCCAAACTATTTTGATTGAGAAAAAGAACATATTTGTAGCTGTTACAAACGATATTTCTACCGATCAAAGAGTGCATAAAATCTCTAGTTATTTAGTACATAAAGGTTTTAATACATTAGTGTATGGTAGAGTTTTACCATCCACTTTTCAAGTAGAAAGAACCTATGCTATTCAACGTAAAAAACATTTGTTTAATAATAATTTTCTGTTTTATGCAGAGTATAACTTTCGGTTGTTCTTTACATTGTTGTTTTACAAATGCGATTATATTTTAGCAAATGATTTAGATACATTACCTGCTTGTTTTGTAGCGAGTAAATTTAAAAAGGCAACACTAATTTATGATAGTCATGAACTATTTTCTGAAGGACCAGAACTACAAGGAAGAGCTTTTGTAAAAGGGTTTTGGCGAAAGCTAGAGGATTTTTTTCTGCCAAGAATCAAGAAATCCTATACGGTAAGTCAGTCTATTGCTGATTTTTACAATAACAAATATAAAACCAATATGGGCGTTATTAGAAACGTTCCATTATTGGAAAGAGAGATTGTAGCTGTAGATGCTAAATTTCCAACCAATCATAAAACAGTTTTATATCAAGGTGTTTTAAACCCTGGAAGAGGAATTAAACCAATGATAAAAGCATTGCATTTATTAGAGAATGTAGATTTAGTCATTATTGGGTATGGTAAGGTAGAAGCAGAACTCATTCAATTTGTAAAAGAAGAACTCTTAGAAAACCGAGTTCATTTTTTAGGTAGAATTCCGCATGAAGAATTACCAAACTACACTAAATTAGCAACTATTGGAATGGTGTTGGAAGAGCCGTTAGGCTTAAGTTTTGAGTTTTCACTTCCAAACAAACTGTTTGATTATATACATGCAGAACTGCCAATAATTTGCGGTAGTTTACCAGAGATAAAAAGAGTAGTTAAAGAGCACAATGTTGGAGTAGTAGTAAAAGATTATGCTCCAGAAACCATTGCCAAAGCAATTAAAGAGTTACTCAATAATAAAGAACTGTATGATAAGATAAAGTTCCATCAACAAAAAGCGAAAAACCTATTTTGTTGGGAACAAGAACAAGAACAATTAGATAATTATTTTAAATAGAAACCATAGAAAAGTTAATTTCCATAATCATACCAACCTATAACAATCTTGAGAATTTAAAAGAGTGTGTTATTAGTATTCAATATCAAATATTTTCTGATTTTGAAGTTTGGATCGTTGATGGAAATTCTAATGACGGAACTCAAGCGTTTTTAGAAACTTTAAGTGAACCTTTTCATTACATTTCAGAACCAGATAACGGAATATATGATGCCATGAATAAAGGGATTCAGTTGTCAAAAGGAAAATGGTTGTATTTTTTAGGAGCAGATGATCGTTTGTTTAACATTGATGTTTTTTTTAAATTTTCTAAATTAAGTTTTTCTAACAAAACTTCAATTATCGCAGGAAAAGTACAATATCATAAAGATGATGTTCCGTTTATTTACAGTAAAAAAAAGAGTATAAAAAATCCTTCATGGAACTTTTCTATGTGGATTAGAAACGGGTTGCATCATCAAGGAACTTTTTATAAAAGAGTGCTTTTTAAAAAGAATAAATTTGATCTAAAATTTACAATTTTAGCAGATTATGCTTTTAATTTAAATGCATATCGAAAAAAGGTACAATGCTTTAAAACAGATTTAACTATTGCTAAATGTTCTGGTAAAGGAATCTCTAAATCTGGAACTTGGACGTTGTATAAAGAAGAATGTTCACTTAAAATTAAAGAGAGTTCTTTGGTTTTTGGTTTATTTCATTACTTCGTAATCATAGTAAAATTCTTATTAAGAAAACGTATCAATGGGTAACAATAGAAAATTTATAGGTGATTTAATAGCAAGTCAATTAAAAGCGAATAAAGAAGTTTTGAAAAAGCAATTTCATCAAAACAAAGAAACTATTGGCTATTTTTATTTGGATGATGTATTGCCAGATGACTTAGTGAATCAAATACATAATAGTTTTCCAAAGTTAGAAGAGACGGTTCAAAAGAAAAATATTAGAGAGTATAAGTACTTAGCTTATCAAATGGATAAATATGATTCTTTATTAGAAGAAGTAATTTATGCTTTTCAAGAAGCAGAGGTGGTGAGTTTAATTTCAGAAATATGTAACATTGAAGGTTTGAAACCAGACAGTAACTTGTATGCTGGCGGATTGTCTTTAATGACCAAGAATAATTATTTAAATCCACACTTAGACAACTCTCATGATAAAGATAGAAATTTGTGGAGAGTGTTGAACCTGTTGTATTACGTTACGCCAAATTGGAAAGCTGAAAATGGTGGTAATTTAGAACTCTGGCAGCATGGTTTAAAAAATAAAAAAACTACTGTTACAAGTAAATTTAATCGATTAGTAGTAATGGCAACTCACCAAAATTCATGGCATTCTGTAGGCAAGGTAGATGTAGAGGATATTAGATGTTGCGTTTCTAATTATTATTTTTCTAGAGACCCATTATTGAAGTCAGATAATTTTCATGTTACTTCGTTTAGAGCAGAGAAAGACCAAAAATTTAAAAATGTATTGTTGCAAATTGATACTAAACTAAGAAGTGGTCTACGTAAGCTTTTTAGAAAAGGAATTAGAGAAAATCCGCATAGATATAAAAAAACCCGCTCCAAATAAATGGAGCGGGAAAATTGCTATGAAAAAGAATAATATTGGTATATACCAATACTACTATGTTAAAGGTATTGAGGTATTGGTAAATTATAATTATAATTAGACGAAAATGTGATTCTCGTAGACGATTAGTCCTTATGGTTAGGTGAACCAAAAAATTTATTTAATGATTCAAATAAATAAAAGCATAAAAAACCCGTTCCAAATAAATGAAACGGGAAAATTGCTATGAAAAAGAATGATAAGAAACTCTTATCATTTATATAGACGTTTGTTTTTCGAAAATCTTACATTAAGCATCCTCTTTTAACATTTATTTAAGCTTATCGGCGTGTAGTTGCCTCAATTTACTCAATTTGGGAGTAATTACATAATTACAATATCCTTGTTCTGGATTATCCTTGTAAAAATTCTGATGCTCATTTCCAGCTTCATAAAATATTGTCAGTGGACTAATTTCGGTTACAATGTTGTCATCAAAAACTCCAGATAGTTGTGTAATAACTTCTTTCGAAATCTCTTGTTGAGTTTCATTCTGATAAAAAATTACAGATCTGTATTGAGTGCCTCTATCTGCCCCTTGTCTGTTTAATGTTGTTGGATCATGAGTAGTCATAAAAATGACAATAATTTCAGCAAATGAAATGATACTTGCATCAAAAGTAATTTTGATAACTTCTGCATGTCCAGTTAATCCAGAACAAATTTCTCTATAGGTTGGTTCTCCAGGAACAGTGCCGCCAGAATATCCAGAAACAACTTTTTGTACACCTTTTATTTCTTGAAATACAGCTTCTGTACACCAAAAACATCCACTACCAACAACGGCAGTTTCTAAATTTTTATTTGTCATTTGTTTCTAATACTATTGAAGCAGAGTTCACGCAAAAACGTAATCCGCTTGGTTCTGGACCATCAGGAAAAACATGCCCTAAATGTGCATCGCAGGCATTACATAAAACCTCAACGCGAATCATTCCATGGGTTGCGTCTTTGAAATATTTAATGGCGTTTTCTTTAATAGGATCTGTAAAACTAGGCCAACCACTATTGGAGTTAAATTTAATACTCGAGTCAAACAAAGGCGTATCACAACAAATACAATTGTATTTCCCAGTTTTATAGGTAGAACAATGTTCTCCCGTAAAAGCGCGTTCTGTTCCTTTTAAACGGGTAATTTGATATTGTTCTTCTGTTAATTGTGTTTTCCATTCAGCATCAGTTTTTAGAACTGTTCTGTCTGGTGTTGGATTTTGGTTTGTAGCAAAATGAATTACAAGGTTTTTAAGTTCAATAATTGGTCGTAAAAGACACCCTTAAATTACATTATTTATAGAAGTAAAAAACCTGTAAAATTAAATTTTACAGGTTTTTTGTTTTTTGTGGAGACGCCGGGAATCGAACCCGGGTCCAAACAAGCGGCCAAAAGGCTTTCTACATACTTAGTTTCTACTTAATTTTCGTCTTATAGCTGATTAAAAACAATCCACTAAAAGCTTATCTTCTTTAGTTTCAAAATCGTGTCGAAGTTCCAAGATTTCTATGTTTATTTTTACGATGTCCAAAAAAGAAACGCCATAAACCAAGGCTTTTCGTGGACATAAAGCATGCACATCTAATGTGCCGAGGCTAAAACCGTACTGTAATTCGGGTTATTAAGCTGCTAAAGCGTAGTTATCTTCGCCGTTTAAAAAGTGTGAAATAAGTTTTACGAGTCTTGATTTCATTCCTCGGTATGCTTACATTCCAACGCGTCTCGCTGTCAAAACCAGTCGTCCCCTTATCTTGAATTTTAATTCTCAAGACTGGATGGCAAATTTATAAATAAAAATGAGAATTATAAGGTTTGTGCAGCATTATAAAATGGAATATCTTCGAGCAAAATTTAGCACAGTAAGAAATATGAAGTTTGGAATCATAAAAGAGCGTAAAAACCCACCAGATAAGAGAGTTGTTTTTTCACCAAAAAAACTACAAGAATTTAAAAACACGTATCCAGAAGCAATTATTAAAGTAGAAAGTTCTGATGTTAGAATATTTTCAGATGCTGAATATCGAGATGTTGCGTTAGAAGTAGCAGATGATGTCTCTGATTGTGATGTAATGATTGGTGTAAAGGAGGTTCCATTGGATGCTTTAATTCCGAATAAAAAATATTTTTTCTTTTCGCATACCATCAAAAAAGCAGATTATAACAGAAAATTATTGCAAGAAGTTTTAAAGAAAAACATAGAGTTGTATGATCATGAAACCATCATGAAAGAAAACGGCGCACGTTTAATTGGTTTTGGACGTTATGCAGGTATTGTTGGTGCTTACAATGGTTTTAGAGCTTTTGGATTGAAAAATGACGCCTTCAATTTACCAAAAGCAGAAAATTTAGCAAATCAAAAGGCATTGATTTCTGAGTTAAACGCAATTGATCTACCGTCTATCAAAATTTTATTGACAGGAACGGGTAAAGTAGCTTTGGGAGCAAAAGAAATGTTAGACGCTATGAGTATTAAAAAAGTATCTATTAATCAATACCTAAATCAAGCTTTTGATGAAACGGTTTATTGTTTGATCGATGTGTTGGATTATAACAAACGAATTGACGGACAAAATTTACTTAGAAAAGATTTTTACAACCATCCAGAAAATTATAAATCTGACTTTATGCGTTTTGCAAAAGTAACTGACTTTTTTATCGCTGGACATTTCTTTGGTGATGGATCTCCGTATTTATTTACACGTGAAGATGCAAAATCTACAGATTTTAATATTAAATATGTTGCAGATATTTCTTGTGATATTGATGGGCCAGTTGCTACAACAATAAGATCATCTACAATTGCAGATCCTATTTATGGATATCATGCAACCACAGAATCTGAAATTGATTTTAAAAATGAAGAAGCCATCGTTGTTATGGCGGTTGATAATTTACCAAGTGAATTACCGAGTGATGCAAGTGAAGGTTTCGGAGAATTATTTTTAGAACATGTGATTCCTGCTTTTTATAACGATGATAAAGACGGAGTTTTAGCAAGGGCAAAAATGACTAATAGTGATGGAACTTTAGCTGATAGATATTCATATTTACAAGATTATGTAGACGGAAAAGAGTAATGTTACAAGACCAGCAATTCTTAATAGACGTATCAAAAATGAGAATGCCGTACGGAAAATACAAAGGCAGGTTTCTCATTGATTTACCAGAGCATTATATTGTTTGGTACAATAACAAAGGCTTTCCTAAAGGGAAACTCGGCCAAATGTTAGGTTTGGTATACGAGCTTCAATTAAACGGTTTAGAAGATTTAATAAGAGAGATTAAGAAGCGTTATTCTTAATCTCTCTTATGTTTTATATAGTTGTTTTTACCTGTTAAAAAACCTACTCTTATATTAAGACTAAACAGTTTATTACTGCTTCCAACCATGTTTCCTAATCGTACAGGTTCGAAGTCATCAGTATCAGATTGAGAACCCATGAAATAATGAAATCCGAAAGAAGTATCGATTGAAATTTTTCGTTGTAAAATCCATTGATTTCCGTATTGAATTCCAAAATGAAAAAGAGTATGTTTTACATTTTTATTTGAATTGTAGTATCTGTATTTATAGTCAATTGAGCCAGTACTAAATCCTACTATTGGAGCAAAATAAGGGCCGTGAAGAATATGTTTTGGTCTGTATTCTTTTTTACCAAAAAATGATTTTGTTTTTAGCCTGTAATGCAAATCTATACCTAGTCCACTTCTGCTTTCTTCATTTCCTGATTTGGATCCTAAACCATAAATTTTAAGTTCTGTCATGATTGATTGTCCTGGGTTGATGGCTCTTTCGTAAGCAAATGCCAAGGTGTTTCCTCCAAAAGCAGAGAAGTTAATTAGGATATTATTGATTTTGTCTTCTGCAAAATAATAAGGGTTTTTTTCTGGATCTTTGATGTCTAAATCTTTTTTTCCATAAGCAAATTCGACATTTGTAATTAGCACTTTGTCTATGGTGTAGATTACTTTATTTGGGTCATCAAATAAAATAACTTTTTGAATAGTTACTTTCATTTTGTTACCATCTTTTTTGGTGATTACATCTTGAGCAAAGGAGTTTATACATGCAACAAAGCATAGTAAAATAGCAATAATTTTTGTTTTCATAGTTTTTGGATTTTTAAAAGAAACACTCTAATTGTGTACTAGAATTTTTCTTAGGAGTTTATTCTCCATAGTAATCTATCTTTATTTTTTTAATTGTTTTTTCCTTTGGTGTGCGTATTGATTACTCATCATTATCTTTTACATAAAGACATTGCATGTTTGTCAAAAAACACAGTAAATTTTAAGGCCTGTAAAACTTTGCGATATTTGTGGGATGTAACCTAAGGTGTAACTTTTTTCTTTTTCCTTTGATAAGCCTCTAGCTTTCCAACTACTTTTAACAATGGACCGACCAATAAGAGTTCCTAAAACACCTCCAATAACCATGTCACTTACCCAATGGTTATGATCTTTAATCTCAGCTAAAAACACTAAGCTCATAAAGCTATACGGAATCCAATAATTATCATATTCCATTTGAAATACTTTAGCTATCGCAAAAAAAGCAGTTGCATGTAATGATGGAAAAGAAGAAGCTTCTGCACTAGAATACAAATATGTTTTTCTTGAATTAAAAAAATCAAAATTATTGTTAGTCCATGGTTTTTTAATCTTATTTGAGTTCAATGATCGATTTGGTCTATTTCTTCCAAAAATAGTCTTTAGTGCTAATTGAGAAATTATTGTAGAATAAGCAATTGCCTTTATTGAATTTACGGCAGTAAATTGTCCTTTTTCATTGTTTGTGATTAATGAGCTTAAATATAAACCGATGATAGGATAGGACATATATGCATCATTACTTCTTAACCATGTATATAAACCGTCATTACTCTTAATAAATGAGATATTTGGTAATTTATAGTTTATTGCTGGCTCAATTGTATTATGTAAAAACCTTGTTGTAGATTTATCAGCTAACATTAAACCTAATAAACCAGCAGTGTAATAGCCGGTTTTTTTCCAATTATTTGAGAATTCCTTTCCTAAATAAGTAAAATCGTTAGTAATTGTGTTAAAGCTAGTTTTTAAAACGTATCCAGCTGTTTGAAAATGAGATTTATTTTTGAGCACATTTTGTGCAGTAGAATTAAGACATACCATGAAGCATATGATAAAAGTGAATGTTTTTGTTTTCATAGTTTTTGGGTTTTTAAAAGAAACACTCTAGTGATGTACTAGAATGTTTCTTAGGAGTTTATTCTCCATAGCAATCTGTCTTTACTTGTTAAAAGTACTTTGAGATTCAAAGTATATGATTAAATTTTTTTAGTTGTGTTTGATTAATTTTTCCAATGCAGAGATATGTTTTTTGAATTCTAACTTTCCTAATTGTGTTGTACTATATTTAGTATTGGGTTTTCTGTTGATAAATTGTTTTTCAACCAAAATATATGCTTCTTTTTCTAATGCTTTTATATGGCTTGCTAAATTCCCGTCAGTAACCCCTAATAATTCTTTTAGTGTTTTAAATTCTGCATATTCATTAACCATCAGTATAGACATAATTCCTAGTCGTATTCTATGGTCAAAAGACTTGTTGATATTTGTAATTAGATGTTTCAATAGTTATAAAAGATATAATTTATTTGTCATATTTAAAATAAATAATAAGACCATTTATTAGATGTACAAGACCAAAACCTATTACATATAGCCAAAAACTTTGTTCAATAAAGAGTACACACAATAGAGCAATAAGTATCTGAATGACTCCTAAAGGTTTGACAATATTCTTTGTATGCTTTGCAGCATGAATCAAAGAGAGTCCGTAAAATAATGGGACTAAAGGTAAAAGTTGCTCAAATTTTTCTTGAAATGCTAATATTATTATGAAACAAGTACCAATAACCAACGTAATTGAAAAAGTAGAAAGAAGTTGCTCAGTTGTTTTGCTCCATGCTTTTTCGTTTATTTTTTTTGCTCTTTTATGTGTGAAATAAATGGTTGTAATAATGCTTAACACACTAACAATTAGAAAAATTGAAATGGCTACATAGGGAGAAAAGGAATCCGTTTTGATTTCTTTTACGTAATAATAAGCTCCACCAATTAATCCATATACACCTGTATAAATACTTGATAAACCACTTAATGAAATAAACCGAGAAGATTTATCCATCATTTTTTTAATGTCAGTAATGTCTTTTAAATAATCTTTATCACTCATGCTAAAAGTACTTTGAATTGCAAAGTAACTAAATATTTTACAATTCAACAACTTTTTTAATTGAAAACTATTTTCTTTTAATTTCTACTAATACAATAAAGCCTATTCCTAAAGTGTATGCTATCAAATCTTGAATGCTAAAAGTATTTCCAAAAACAGTTTTAGCAATTTTAGAATTCTCTAGATTGAAGTAGGTTAAAAAGGGAGTTAATTGGATCAGTTCTATAGCGAAAGAAAAGAGAAAGACCAATAGTGCAGCTTTTAAATACGATATAGGAATAAAACTTTTTAACAGGCAATATAAAAATATGACAACTACAAAGTCACCTAACGTGTGTCTAATAAATCCTTTTGTGTAGAGTACACATAATTCTAAAATGAATAGAAAAAAGGCAATGGCAAAGTAATTTTTACTGAATTGAATCTTCATGAAATTTGTTCTTTACAAAGCTGAAAACGTAATGAGAAATTCCGAGTGTAAATAAAGAATAAAAACCAAACCCTTTTACAAATAGCGGAATGAAGCCAATGCATATAGAAATCATTGAAAAAACAAACAGTGCTTTTGATTTAGAAAAGTTTAAGCTCATTAAAAGAATTCCATAGCCAATTAAAAAAGCAGAAATAATAAATTGTTCTTCGCCAATTCTTAATAAGTAAAACTCAATAAAATATAGAAGTGCAACAAATGCAATTAAAAGTAGTAATGATTTCTTTGAGTTGCGGTTCCATAATTTAAAACCAATTTTTCGTTGGTGCTTTCTGTTTCCAAAAAATAGAGCTAGTAACGAGAACAAGAAAGTTAATGCAGTAATTATAACGATAAAAGATTCTAAATAATTTACAGTTAAGAACCCAAAAGGAGAAGCTTCTGTGGTAAATCCTTCAATGGTTAGTTTTATAATTAAGGTAGCTAAAATAATGTAAGTGCCAACAAACAAGCTAGGTCTTTTTCTTAGCTTAAAATTGTACGATGTATTTCTTATTAAATTCCTATTTTTAGCCATACTTAATGCGAATATACAAAAATGAAACCTGCAGAACTTTATATTTTAAATAGACCAGAACCATTTAGAACAATGTTAATGCATTTACAAATTTTGGTAGAAAGCACAATTGCAGAAGCAGATTTAAGATATAAATGGAAAATTCCGGTGTATTATATTGATAATAAACCTTTGTGTTACTTTAATGCGTCTATTAAAAAAGGGTTTGTAGATGTAGCATTTTGGACATCAACTGATTTATCTAAATTTGAAAAGCACTTGGTTACAAAGAACCGAAAAGTGGTGAAATCTTTGCGTTATTTTTCTTTGGAAGAGATTAATGAAGAAGTTTTAATTCAGATTTTACAAGCAGTACATAACTCAACTCAAAAAGGATTTTATACTCTGTAAATGTTACTTAATCTTATACTCTAGAGCAATCTCATTATTGATGAAAATATACAATTCTGAGTTTTTCTTTCCTTTTAAATCTATAATAAAACTACCAACACCATTATTGAAATTTACTGCAGCTTTCTTGCCATATTGTTGCCCTTTAAATAGATAGGCAACAAGATCATTAGAAGTTAGGTTTTTAATTTTAAAGGCATGCTTTTTTGCGCTAATAATTCCTTTTTGAGGAGCAATCAATGTTAAGTTTTTGGATAGAAACCCCTGACTAATTAAAGGTTGGTTAGAATATATTCTTTTCGAAACAGGTGTTTTTAATAATTGCCAAGAACTATTATCAGGTAAATGTGTGCGAACTAATTCAGAAGGAGTTGGATAAAAATAATGTTCAGTAAAACTCCTTTTCCATTGATTGTTTATCGCGTATCCAGCAGCCCAAGTAGCATCTATTAATTGCCATTTTGTATCAATTTTTACTGCATTCCATGCATGATTTGATCCCTGAGGAATTATTCCTATTTCATTGGATGAATTTCTAGCATAGCCTTTTATAATCACAGCTTCAATGTTTAATAAATCAGAAACCCTTTTAAATGATTGTGCATAGCCTTCGCAAACAGATTTTTTAAATCTAAAAGTTTCATCAACAATTTGATTTTTTATTTGTTGCAATTTTTGCTGTTTCTCAGCTTCTGATTTAAAACTAAAGCTTATTCTTTTAGCAGTTGGATTACGGTATTCTTCTAAATCATATCTAATGTTTTCTGTAAGCCAAATAAACGTAGCTCTAATTTTATCAGCATCAGTAGTAAAGTCACCTTTAATTTTGGTTGCTAATCTTTGGGCAGAATTATATTTTGGATACCGCTTTACTTTAGCATCAACAAGTTTATAATCTTGTGCTTGAATAACAAGAGTAAAAAAGTAAAATAAAATAAAAAGCTCCCTCATAAAAAGGTATAACAACTTAAAAGAACAAAAATTGTATTATAATTTATTGACAGTTTTTCTAATCGCAACAAGGTTGCTTAACAAGCCTTCTAAATGATCTAAATGAAGCATATTAGCACCATCACTTTTTGCATTCGCAGGGTCAAAATGAGTTTCTAAAAACAATCCATCAACATTATTTACAACCCCGGCTCTAGCAATTGTTTCAATCATATCTGGCCTTCCTCCAGTTACTCCAGAAGTTTGATTGGGTTGTTGTAGAGAATGTGTGATGTCTAAAACAGTAGGTGCAAATTTTCGCATTTCAGGAATCCCTCTAAAGTCAACAATCATATCTTGGTAACCAAACATGGTTCCTCTATCGGTAATTAGTACTTGATTATTTCCAGAATCTGTAACTTTTTTCACAGCATGTTGCATAGCAGATGGACTCATAAACTGCCCTTTTTTTAAGTTGACAACTTTACCTGTTTTCGCAGCAGCAACTACCAAGTCAGTTTGTCTTACTAAAAAAGCAGGAATTTGTAAAACATCTACATATTGAGCAGCTCTTTCTGCATCTGAAGCTTCATGAATATCTGTAACTGTAGGAACATTAAAAGTTTCTGAAACTTTGCGTAATATTTTTAAGGCTTTTTCATCTCCAATTCCAGTAAAGCTATCCACTCTACTACGGTTTGCTTTTTTAAAACTTCCTTTAAAAATAAAAGGAATTTCTAGTTTATTGGTTACCTCAAGAATTTTTTCTGCAATACGCATTGCCATGTCTTCACCTTCAATAGAACAAGGTCCAGCAAGTAGAAAAAAGTTATTAGAATCAGTATGTTTTATATTCGGAATTAAAGAAAGGTTCATCAGTTTAAAATTTTAGCAAAAATACGAAATAAATATTGCTTTTGAATTCATATATTTAGCCTTTTAAAAACTCAATCATGAAAAAAATATTTATAGTATTTGTTGCTTTTGCTTTGGTGTATTCTTGCAAAACCGATGAGAAAAAAGTAGCCGAGGCTAAAAAAATTACTGTTGAAGACATAGATACAACAACAGTTAGAAAACATTTATACACATTGGCTTCAGATGAAATGGAAGGAAGAGGTACTGGAACTCCAGGTATAGAAAAAGCAGCTCAGTATATAGAAGGTGAGTTTAAAAGAATAGGTCTGAAAACTTACGATGATTTAAAAAATTATAGACAAACATTTAATTTTACAGATAGAAGAAGTAAAAAAGAGATTACAGCTTTTAATGTAATTGGTGTGTTGGAAGGAAAAAGTAAAAAAGACGAATATGTTGTTGTTTCTGGTCACTACGATCATTTAGGAATTAGAAATAAAAAAGGTCAAAAAGATAGTATCTATAACGGTGCCGACGATGATGCTTCTGGGACGACTGCAATGATGGTTTTAGCAGAGTATTTTGCTAAGAAAAATGATAATGAACGTACGATTGTTTTTGTTGCTTTTACAGGAGAAGAAATGGGACTAATTGGTTCTACACATTTTGGTAAAGATGTTGATGCTAGTAAATTTGTTGCAGGAATCAATATAGAGATGATTGGTAAGCAATCTAGTTTCGGACCAAAAACAGCTTGGTTAACAGGTTTTGAACGTTCTGATTTTGGGAAAATCATTCAGAAAAACCTAGAAGGAACTGGTTATAAATTATTCCCAGATCCATTTAAGAAATTCAATTTATTCTTTAGGTCAGACAATGCATCTTTAGCGCGTTTAGGAATTCCTTCACATACATTTTCTACAGGGCCAATAGATGTTGATGTACATTATCATAAAGCTTCTGATGAACCAGAAACTCTAAATGTTTCTAATATTACAGAAACGATTAAGGCAATTGCGGTTGGTACAGAAAGTATTATCAATGGAACTGATACCCCAACAAGGATTCAATTAACAGATGCTGAAATGGGTAGAAGAAAGAAGAAAAAGTAGTAGTGGCTTAATAGAAAATTAAAGGCACTAAAAAACAAAACCCTCTAAATTAATTTAGGGGGTTTTCGCTTTTTAAAATTGATATCTTAGACTTAAAGCAATATCAGTGTTATACCCTTTGTATACATCACTTAATCCAAATTCAGGTCTAAAATCCAGAGACACTAATAGAGGTGCTTCAAAATTATATTCAATTCCAATATCTCCTGTCCCAAAAATAAAAGTCTCTGATGTATTTGTAATTTTCTCTTTCCAACTTCCAATACCCGCACCTATACCTGCATACCAATTAAATCGATTTTCTAAAGGCCAAACCCATTGGTAAACTCCTGTTGCTTTAAACGAATTAACAATTTTGTTATCTCTTAGGCCTAGATTAATTTCAAGTCTATTTATACCTTCAAGTTTATGTTGGTAAGATATTTCTGTTCCTAAGCCACTGTTGTCGCCAAACCGAAGACCGAATTTACGGTAAATGTGGTAGTAAGTAATAATCCTAAAAGGAAAAATATTTTTTTCATGATTCTATATTGTTTTAGATGCTCATTCGTTAGACAATAAGCATGCCGCTTTTTTTTATTAGACTGTTTATTTTGTGTCTTATTCACGATTAATCATAGTAATTCTATTTCATGAGTTAACAATAAACTATTTCATTATGTTAATTAATAGTATAGAAAGCTTTTGTATTTTTGAACAAATTCTAATCTTTAATGAACGTACATTTTATAGCAATAGGAGGAAGCGCAATGCACAACTTAGCAATTGCGTTACACAATAAAGGATATCAGG
>MAAC01012167.1_pt1 | contig 29960 bp, 28 predicted proteins | sample 1115981 | NCBI WGS metagenome assembly MAAC01 (sample SAMN04961126, study PRJNA320927) | seawater metagenome | isolation source: sample BD02T64 sea water enriched with oil for 64 days | place: USA:Gulf of Mexico | collected 2013-07-27 | reverse complement strand
ATTGTCCATAATTTTATAATCTTAAAAGACTACTGTATTGTTCAGGTTAAATCAATGAGTTAAAAATAATGCCACTAGTGGTTGATGTGTGAAAGGAGGAATTATTCCTGCTTTATTGTAGAAAGAAGGAACTGTGCTAAACTGTATAAATATACAGCATTAAATTGGTGTTTTTATGTCTTCACCTTTCTTAAAATATATTACAGAGCAAATGCGTTTAAAGCGCTACGCCAAAAGAACAATTCAAAGCTATGTATATTGGATCAAAGCCTACATAAATTTTAATGATCAGCGTCATCCTATGAACTGTCATGATGTTGAGGTTGAACTGTTCCTATCATATTTAACAAACAAACTTAATGTAGCACCTAAAACACAAGGAGTGGCATTGAATGCGTTAGTTTTCTTGTACAGAGTAGTCCTCTTAAAGCCTTTAACCCTTGAGTTAAATTTTAATAAGTCTAAGCAGGCTACTAAGTTACCTGTAGTGTTAACGCAAGCCGAGGTAAGCGCATTGTTATCTCAAATCGCTAATCGTTACGCACTACCGTGTAAGTTAATGTACGGTAGCGGTTTACGTTTGATGGAGGTAGTACGATTAAGGGTTCAAGATATAGATTTTGACTTTAATGCTATTCAAATATGGCAAGGAAAGGGAGGTAAAAACCGACGTGTTACATTAGCCAAAGAGTTGTGTGAGTCATTAAAAGCACAAATAGCGATGGTGCAGTCAATTTATAAGCAGGATAAAACTAATCCGAGCTACAAAGGCGTATGGCTACCTTATGCCTTAGTAAGAAAGTATCCCAGTGCGAGTAATAATGTACAGTGGCATTATCTTTTTCCTTCCGGTCGCTTAAGCTCTGATCCTGAAACAGACTGTTTACGTAGGCATCATATCGATGAAACATCGCTAAGAAAAGCAGTTAAAATGGCGGCAAACCATGCCGAAATAGAAAAAAATGTCACTTGTCATACTTTACGCCACTCATTTGCTACACACTTATTACAACGAGGTGCTGACATTCGTACGGTGCAAGAGCAACTGGGCCACAGCGATATTCGTACAACACAAATTTATACCCATGTTATAGACAATGGTGCGAGTGGTGTTCGTAGTCCATTGTCTGATCTCATGTAGTTAAAGTAACATATTTTAAGTAACAAAAAGCTAGTAACACCACAACCTATGCTAAATTAGTTAACCATCTTTTCGCCTTAATCAGCGTCATAATAATTACCCTCTAAAATATTATCAATATACGCTAGTACCTACCATGACACACTAGTGGCTATTAATTACTCACTAGGTAAATCAACTTATTTAAAACATAGAGTTAACTTATTTTTTATATTAAAATAAACGCAATGCTTATCGCTTAATAAGTATTATATTTGTTTAATTTTATAGGGATTTACCATGAAAAAATTATTAATTGCTTCAACATTATTAATGTCAACGTCAGTATTAGCTGATGCACCAGGAAGCCAAAACTGTGGTTGGGGTAATATGCTTTTTAAAGGACAATCCGGCACTCCTAGCCATGTTCTTGCTGCAACAACCAATAACTCTACCGGTAACAATACTTTCGGTATGACTTTTGGAACAAATGGTTGTTCAACTAAAGGTATATTAACTTACGGCGGCAAAGAAATGGTCGATGTAAGCATGATTATGGACGAATTTAGTGAAGACGTTGCCCGTGGTGATGGCGAAGCATTAACTGCTGTTGCTGTTTCATTAGGCGTTGTAGAAGCTGACCGTGCCCTTTTTAAAGCAACATTGCATAATAACTTCGACGCTATTTTTCCTTCTGAAAACGTAACTACTGAACATGTAGTTAGCACTATGTTTTCATTAATGAAAAATAATAAAGAACTCGTTAAATATACTGCATAGTATTTTTTAATGTTCGAACAAAGGCTACTAATTGGTAGTCTTTTTTATTGTAATACACTCGGCTCTTTTGGTTTTCATTAATCAAAAAATTTAACACTTCTTACTTGCTAAATATTGATTATGACCGTTAAATCTATTTTATTTCTAATGTTAACCTTGCCATTTGTTAGTGTTGCAGGCCATGTCCAAACGTCCGTATCAATTAAAGCGTTGGCACAAAGTGAGCAATGGCTTGCATTACTACATATCAAACCTCAAAAAGGTTCAAGCGATTTACAAAGCTATGTTGATGATCACACTTTCTTTTTAGCTGATGATGGTGCTACCAACCCAGAAAGTGAACTGTTAGCAAGTATTAACGCATTAAAAAATGATAAAAAAACTCAATGTAAATTCCCTGCACGGACTAAATTATTACTGAGTCATATTAATAATTTAGTAAATGAAGTCGATGATGTTGAATGTACTGAATACAATGCGTGGCAAAAACAATTAAATACCTCCTCTGTGGTGCTGGTTTTTGCAGCAGCACAACTTAACAGCCCTTCTTCGATGTATGGTCACACTTTTTTACGGTTTGACCCTGAAAATGTTGAACGAAATTCAACCTACTTATCCTATGCGCTGAACTTTGGTGCAACTGTTTCTGAGGGTGATACAGGCTTTTTGTATGCGGCAAGAGGATTAACCGGTGGCTACCCTGGAAATTTTGCCGCTAATCCATATTTCGAAAAAATAAAGGAATACAACCGTTTAGAAAATAGAGATTTATGGGAATACAAACTTAACTTAACTCAAGATGAAATTAATACAATGCTTGCCCATATGTGGGAGTTACAAGGCATAAACTTTGATTATTATTTCTTTGATGAAAATTGCTCTTTTAGGTTATTAGAATTACTTGATGTTGCCAGGCCTGGATTAAAGTTAGTAGATAACTTTCCTGTCACGACTATCCCTTTAGATACTGTACGTGTAATTGAAGGTGCAGGTTTAGTGGCTGATGTTTTTTATCGAGAATCAATACTAACCGAATTAGAAAGCCAATTAGCGCAATTGTCACAATCAGAACGAGCATTAGTTTTAGCACTGTCAAAAAATGAAAAATTACTCACATCAAATCAATTCACTGCGCTTAAAATAGATAAACAACAGATTATAGTGGACAGTGCTTACCGTTATTTACGTTATCAAAATACATTTAATGGCCGCCAAAAAGAAGTCACAAGAAGGAGCTTTCTGTTATTAAGGCATTTAAATAAAAACACTGTCGATATTAAAAGAAATATTGTTACCCCCACCAGGCCAGATAAAGGACATAAAACCACGATGTGGAGTGCTGGGCTCGGAGAAAGGGATGAACAACCTTACCTTCAACTACAATATAGAGCGAGCTATCATGATTTACTAGACCCTTCTAATGGCTATTATTCGGGTATGTCGCTTAACATGGTAAATGCCATCATGAGAGTATATCGTGATGATAAAATTAAGTTAGAAAAGGCCGAGCTACTTGATATTGTCTCTTTATCAACAAGAAATGATTTTTTCACTCCCTGGTCTTGGAAGGCTAATGTAAGTATTGAGCAACAATGGACAGCGGGAAAAGACACCTTAGTTACACAGGGCTCTGGCGGAGGCGGGGTAAGTTATCAACCGCTAAATAATAGTCATTTGTTTTTATTAGCAACGGCGAGACTAGAGTTTAATAAAAAATTAGAAAACTTGGTATCTATCGCACCAGGCTTGCAAATTGGGTTTCTATATCATTGGAATAATGCAAGTTTGCTATTAGAAGCGGAACATTACCAATTTATAGTTGATCAGACAAAACGTAGGCGAGCAAGTATTCAACAAAGCTGGCAATTAGATACGAATGATAGCTTAAGGTTTTCAGCTACTTATCACAAAGTTAGTCATAAGCATTCCAGCCCGTATAGCTATCAAGAATACAAAATAGAGTACCGCCATTATTTTTAATTTTACCAAGTAAATAGCTATAAATAGAAACTATAAGCAGATCATCAACAGGTAAATCCTAAATTCATCGCATCTAATAACTTTAACCACAAACCACGTTTGCCATTATTCTGATCGGCTTTAACCAACGCATTTTGAGTAAAGCGTACACCAAACCAACGAAAAGGCTCAGGAGCCCACGGCATAGGCTTTTTGGTCACAAATTGCATTTTTATAATGTCGCTAGGTTGGTAGCCTAATAATTCAATACCAATGCGCGCACCAAAGCGTGACGCACCAACCCCTAGCCCTGTGTAACCAACAGCCCAGGCAACTCTGCCATTTAAGGTTACGCCAGGTACCATGCAAAAACGGGTTGACGTTGCAATAATGCCGCTCCATCTATGGCTAAATTTAATACCTTTTAGCGATGGAAACGTTTCAAAAAACTCTTTTGATAGCTGCTCAAAACGCTCAGGGATGTCAGCACAGGCAGTAAAATCAGTATTTTTATTATAATAATAACGTACTGCACCACCACCGCCCCACGTAATACGGTTGTCTTGGGTAACGCGATAATAATGAAACATATTGGCGTGGTTACCAATAGCATGGCGACTTTTGTGCCAACCAAGGGTGTCCAGTTGTTCAGAGGTTAATGGCTGAGTTGCTATTTGATAATCCCAAACAGGAATTGTCGTCCGATTCACCGCCTTTAACGGGTTATGGTAGCCATTGGTTGCCATCAACACTTTATTACTGATGATAGTGTTATCTAAACAACGCGAAAGCATTTTGTTTTTACCACGTGGCTGACAGTCGTTTAACGGGGTATTTTCAAAAATTCGCACACCTAACTCTAGTAACACTCGCTTTAACCCCCAGCAAACTCGTGCGGGATCAATAATGCCGTTTTGATGGCCTTTAAACCAAAGCCCTGCCAAATAAGTAGGTGAATTTACTTGTGCCTGCATTTCTTCTTTATTGAAAAAAACCACATCTTCGCCAGCCGCTTTTTCTGCTTGATACTGTTTTTTTAACTCGTCAACTGAATGTTGATTAGTCGCTACTTCGGTTTCGCCAACGGGCTCATAACGAGCATCTATGTCATAGCGTTTAAGTGTATCAAGTAATTCGGTCATATTTTGCTGACCTAATTCGTATAATTTATCCGCCTCACCAGGAAAATGATGATCAGTGTTAGTTTCACCATGTGCCAAACTTGAATTGATAAAACCACCGTTACGCCCAGATGAACCATCAGCAATAAAGGTTTTTTCAATAAGAATAATAGTCGTTTCTGGGCAGCGTTCTTTCACCTGTAATGCCGCCCATAAGCCAGTAAAGCCACCGCCAACAATTAATAACTCACAATTTTCATCTTGTGAAATCGCGGGTAGAACGTCAGGACGAACATCACTTTGATCATGCCAAAGTGGACAATATTTTGAATCGTTAAGTGCTGTTAGGTGTTGTTGCATGCTCTCCTCACTACTTTTTATATTTTGTATGTTTTTTATCGAGATTGGTTTTATTTGGGCTATTTAATATACCAGCCCCAAGGCTCTTCACTGGTAAAGCGCGTAATTTGCTTCGTTTCTAGGTAATTATTAAGTCCCCATTTTCCTAATTCCCTACCAATACCTGATTGTTTATAACCACCCCAAGGCGTTTCAACAAAAGTAGGTTGCGAGCAATTAACCCAAACAATACCCGCACGGAATGCTTTAGCGACACGTTCACATCGTGTTAGATCTTTTGACATTACCGCGGCAGCTAAACCAAAACGAGAGTTGTTAGCCATGGTTATCGCCTGCTGTTCAGTTTTAAAGGGTTTTACGCACACCACAGGACCAAAAATTTCTTCTTGCCAAATCCAACTGTCTTCAGTCATATCCGTTAAAATTGTGGGTTCAAGGTAGTAACCCTGTGGTAGATGTTCAGGTTTTTTTCCACCTGACACTAAAGTAGCGCCGTCATTAATACCACGAGAAATAGCCGCTAACACTTTGTCATGTTGATCTTCATTCACTAATGGGCCAAGCAGTACTCCCGCCTTATTGCCTTCGCCTATGGTGATTTTTTTAGCCTCTGCACTTAAACGTTCAAGCAGTTTTGGATATAGCGCTTCAGCGACTAAAACCCTTGACGTTGCCGAGCATACTTGCCCTTGATTCCAAAAAATACCAAACATGATCCACTCAACCGCTTTATCAATGTCAGTATCTTCAAATATCACTAACGGTGATTTTCCGCCAAGCTCTAAGCTAATGTTTTTAATGTTATTTGCCGCCATAGCCATTATTTTTGAGCCGGTGGGTACTGAGCCGGTAAAGGCCAATTTATCAACCTCTTTATGCTCTACTAATGCTTGGCCTGCATCCGCACCTAACCCCGTTACTATATTAAGTACACCTTTAGGTAAACCCGCTTCAATGGCTACTTCGGCTAATGCTAGCGCGGTTAACGGTGTTATCTCTGAAGGTTTTAACACCATAGTACAGCCCGCAGCAAGTGCTGGCGCCACTTTCCATGCTGCCATTAACATCGGAAAATTCCAGGGAATAATAGCCCCTGCAACCCCTAACGCTTCTTTGCTTGCCGTAGAGTTAAATCCGGGCTCAGCAAGGGGAATTACTTCTGTTGAGTTATCATCTAATTCAGCAGCTAACTTGGCATAAAACTCGAAGGTGCCTGCGGTATCTTCAATATCCCATTTTGCTTCTGGATAAGGTTTACCATTATCAAGTACTTCAAGTTTTGCTAATTCATCAATGCGGCTATTAATAATGTTAGCCATTTTTTGCAGGTATTCGGCCCGTTGTGAACCCATCATTTTTGGCCACGGACCATGATCAAAAGCATCACGGGCTGCACGTACAGCGTTGTCAATATCTTGTGCATTACCGGCAGAAACTTCAGTGATAATTTGCTCAGTGGCAGGGTTTATCGTTGCAAACGTTTGTTCGCTAAGCGCTTTCTGCCATTGCCCATTAATATAAAACCCTCTGCCTTGATTTATTTGAGAATCCGTCATATTTATTGCCTATATAATCATTTAGTTATTGTGCTATTAGCGCTATTTAACCTGAACTCGGTTTAATACATAGTTAACATATTGAAATTAAAGTACAAATTAAGAAAAACCACCTCTAGCTTGATAGTTTTTCTTAATTCAAGAAAAATTAACGCGTCAATAGCTTGCCTATTGCAAGTGAATTTAACGCAGAAGTAAGTAAAAATAGCTGCTAGAGAAACATTTATTAAGCCGAGCTCAGGTTATTTAATTTGCGTAAAGTGAATACTTATCTTGTCTTCAATTTGCCACGCACAGCGTGTCCCTTGCGGAATAAATAGTGCATCGCCAGTTTTAAAATGATGTGAAATCCCCGCCTCATCGGTGCAAATAAGACTACCCTTATTAATAAAGATAAATTCATGATAAGGAAAATCGATTAAACCCGTAGTAAGTGCATTACTTTGCCAAACGCCAGCGGTAAAACCTTGGTCATTATTTTGATAAAGTATTTTTTTGCGGTGACCATCAGACGTTTCTTGCCATTGAATACTGCTACTTTCACTAATATAAATAACATTTTCTGTTACTGGCTTTTCAGGTGTTTCTTGCGGTTCATAAATGACATAAAACTTGCGTAAATATCCCTGTTGATGCCACTGACAATCATACCCCTGAGGGATAACAAAGCTTTCACCAGCCATGACGGTTTCAATTTTACCGGTTTTATTATTTTTGATTTCCACCGCACCTTCAATGATAAACATAAACTCATCACACGCATAAGGCGCCGCAGTTTCAACCATGTCTGTGGTATCCCAAACACCAATGTAAAGGCCAAGCGCTTCATCTTCAAAATAACTGTGAGTATGCTGCTTTGGTAATATTGACTCGAACATACTTTCTTCAAGTTCATCAGCAACTTCACCAAAACCTTCAGGGTTTTGACTTAACTTTATGATTTTCATTTCTGCCATGTTTATATTTCTTATTTTTAATAAAACAATTTAATTATGTTGTAGGAGTTTATCTTGCAGCCATTTTGTTCAAGTTCAAGGAAAATGCACGGAGCTGACGCTAGTCAGTGAGTACAATTGACGCTAAAATTGGCCAAAATGGCAATAAGATAAACTTCTACTAGCTAGGGAAGGCAAACGAAATACCTTCTCTTATGCCACTTGAAGGCCAGCGTTGAGTCATCGTTTTACGCTTTGTATAAAAACGCACACCGTCTGGGCCATAAGCGTGTAAATCACCAAACAATGAACGCTTCCAACCACCAAAACTATGATAAGCCACAGGTACAGGTAATGGTACATTAATACCTACCATACCTACTTCAATATTATCAGAGAAGTAACGCGCCGCTTCACCATCCCGCGTAAATATACAGGTGCCATTACCATATTCGTGATCGTTAATTAACTGCATTGCTTCTTGCATCGTTTTAACGCGTAGTACTTGTAATACTGGACCAAAAATCTCAGCTTGATAACTGCTCATTTCAGCAGTGACATGATCAATTAAGGTTGCACCAACAAAATAGCCATTTTCAAAGCCTTCAACAGTAGTGTTACGACCATCAACCACTACACTAGCACCTTGCTCTTCAGCGCTGCTAATAAAACCACACACTTTTTCTTGATGTGCTTTAGTGATCACCGGGCCAAAATCATTACTAGCATTACTGTGTTCTCCAACCGTTAACCCTTTCATACCTTCTGTCATTTTAGCCACTAAAGCATCGCCAGCTTCATCGCCTACAGTAACCGCAACTGAAAGTGCCATACAACGTTCCCCAGATGAACCAAATGCAGCACCTAATAATTGATTTACCGTGTTATCCATATCAGCATCAGGCATAACGATAGCATGATTTTTAGCACCACCTAAGGCTTGGCAGCGCTTGCCATTAGCATTCGCTGTTGCATAAATATACTCAGCAATGGGTGTTGAGCCAACAAAACTAACCGCCTTAACACGTTGATCATTCAGTAGTGTATCTACCGCTTCTTTGTCACCATTAACAACGTTCATTACGCCATCAGGAAGTCCGGCTTCTTTAAGTAACTGGGCAATATATAAAGTGGAGCTTGGATCACGTTCTGAAGGTTTAAGAATAAAAGTGTTACCGCAAACAATAGCCAGTGGAAACATCCACATAGGTACCATGGCAGGGAAATTAAATGGAGTAATACCGGCAACTACACCCAGTGGCTGAAATTCGCTCCAAGAATCAATGTTAGGGCCAACATTTTTGCTGTGCTCACCTTTTAATAATTCGGGAGCACCACAAGCGTATTCAACATTTTCAATACCGCGCTGTAATTCACCAGCAGCGTCGTGAGAAATTTTACCGTGTTCTTCACCAATTAAACGACAAATTTTGTCACTGTTTTGTTCTAATAATTCTTTAAAACGAAACATAACACGCGCTCGTTTAATGGGTGGTGTATTACGCCATGCTGGAAATGCTGCTTGTGCCGCACTGATCGCTTGTTCAACTGTTTTTTTGCTAGCAAGCGCTACTTTTTTAGTGGCTTCACCAGTCGCTGGGTTAAATACATCTTGGCTGCGGCTATCGCTATTAATACTGGTATCTGTTATTTCACCATTAATTAAATGGCCGATTATTTGTACTTGTGTCATGTTCGTTCCTATAAATTGTTAAACTTTTTTATTTAATCTCGTTAATCGTTTCGCCTAAGGCGTTCATTAAACTATCTATTTCTGATAATGCACTGGTAAAGGGCAAACCTAGCTGAATGGTGTCGCCGCCGTAACGTACGTAAAAACCTTTTTGCCACATTTTCATCGCTATTTCATAAGGTCGTTTACCCGGCTCAGCTTTCCCTTGTTCAGCGCCAAAGGCTTCAATGCTAATACCGCCCGCTAAACCATAGTTACGAATGCCGCTAATATTGGAGCAGCCTTTCAAGCCATGTAATGCTTCTTGGAAATACGGGGCGATAGTTTTCACGCGCTCCGGTAAGTTTTCTTTCGCTAATATATCAAGTGATGCTAATGCCGCAGCACAGGCAATAGGGTGTGCTGAGTAAGTATATCCATGCGGTAGCTCCAACATATATTCTGGACCACCTGTTTCCATATAGGTGTCATAAATTTCTTGTTTGGCAATAACAGCGCCCATAGGAATAACACCATTGGTTAACTGCTTGGCTACTGTCATTAAGTCAGGTACAACACCAAACTCTTCTGAGCCAGTATTTGAACCCATGCGGCCAAAAGCGGTGATCACTTCATCAAAAATAAGTAAAATATTGTGCTTAGTGCATATTTCGCGTAATCGTTTTAAATAGCCTTTAGGCGGTGGAATAACACCTGCTGAGCCTGCAAGTGGTTCAACAATGACAGCGGCAATGGTAGAGGCATCATAAAGTGCCACCATTTCTTCCAATTCATCGGCTAAATAGGCCCCTTTACTTGGCAGCCCCTGAACATATTCATTGCCACTTATCATGGTATGTGACAAATGACAAGCTTCAATACCTTGGCCGAAGATAGCCCGGTTTGGACTTAAACCGCCAACACTAATCCCCCCGTAATTAACGCCGTGATAACCTTTTGAGCGACCAATAAAACGGGTTTTACTTGCTTGGCCTTTTTTACGCCAGTAACCACGGGCAATTTTCAACGCTGTTTCAACCGACTCTGAGCCTGAGCCAGTAAAAAACACCCGGTTTAAGCCTTCTGGCATTAACTCGGTAATGCGATGCGCAAGTTCAAATGATTTGGTATGACCATACTGAAATGCTGGCGAATAATCTAAAGTAGCCGCTTGTTTACTGATAGCCTCAGTTATTTCAGGACGAGCATGGCCAACGCCACACGTCCATAAACCTGAAAGACCATCAAATATTTTTCTCCCGTCGGCATCGGTATAATAATTTCCCTTTGCTGACATAATAATACGAGGGTCTTTTTTAAATTCACGGTTGCTAGTAAAAGGCATCCAGTGAGCATCAAGTTGCGCTTGGCTTAAGCCATGAGTGTTGGTAGTCATATTATTATCTCAACAAGGTTTTATACCCATGCCATTTGAATACGCTCGTTTCAGGAAGTCTGAGCGATTCATAATCAAGGCGCATTTTTTATTAAGGGTTATTCCCTTAAAAAGAAATGCAACGCAGAGTATGATTTGCTCAGCCTTCCCCAAGGGGCTGGTTTAGAAACGCTTTATGCGGCGTTATTGATATTGAGAAGGGAACAAACCATTCTCTTCAATCAATGCCTTGCCTAAAGGCGTTTCTAATTCCAGCTGAATCCTGCATCTTCAAGTAACACGGGTATATTTAGGAATTGCATTTGCTTGATGTCATTATCAATGATTTAATAGGTTATTAAATCATTACTTATTAAAGTTAAGGTAAGTAAATAGTTACCTATCATTCAACAGACTCATAACAAATGGGAGGCATGACAAAATGAAAAAAAATAAAACACTGTTACCCAGGCAATTAGGTGATGCGCATATTCGTTTACTGCGTATTTATAAAGTGGTGATTGAAGCAGGTGGTTTTGCTGCTGCTGAAGTTGATTTAACCATTAGCCGTCCGGCAATTAGTTTGGCTATAGCTGAGTTAGAGTCTTTGTTAAACATGAAGTTATGTCATCGAGGCCGTTCTGGTTTTTCAGTAACCCCACAAGGTGAAGAGGTTTATCAATCGGCATTACAGCTTTTGGGTAGCATTGAAAATTTTCGCTCCCAAATGAATGCTATTAATACTGATTTGATTGGTGAATTAAACATTGGCATTACTGATAACCTAGTAACCAGTGAGCAAATGCGTATTACTCGCTCGTTAAGTGCCTTAAAGCACCGAGCGCCTGACGTTATTATTAATATACGAATGATTCCTCCCAATGATATTGAATCAGCGGTATTAAGTGGCAAATTACATGTTGGCGTGGTGCCCGAGTTTCGCACTTTGCCAGGGTTAAACTACCTCCCCTTGTACAAGGAGCAATCGTTATTATATTGCAGTGAGCAACACCCCTTATTTAAACAAAACATTGACGTGATCAGTGACGAAGCGCTGTTACTGTATGATGCAGTAGTGCCAAGTTATCCGCAGTCTAGCGAGATAAAGCAACAACAGAAAAAATTACATGCAACAGCAAGTTCAACAGATCGAGAAGGCATCGCTTTTTTAATTTTAACGGGCCGTTTCATTGGTTTTTTACCCACTCATTTTGCTAAGCGTTGGCATGCACAAGATAAAATGCGCACCATTGAAGCTCACGGTCGTTACTTTCATACCAACTTTTCCGCGATTACTAGCAAAGGTGCTCGTAGTCATTTAATTTTAGATGCCTATATTGAAGAATTACAAAAAACTTAGCCGTAATTATTTATTAATCATTCTTTGCTACTTGATGAATATGTACATCGCGTTGTGGGAACGGAATCGTAATGTTCGCTTCATCTAAGGCAGAGTATATAGCGGCATAAGCTTTATATTTAGTCGCATACAAATTCACCGTAGGCGTCCATAAGCGAATAGCAATGGTAATGGCACTATCTGAAAACTCATCAATACCTACTTGTAATTTTTTGTTTTCACCAACAATGCCCAATGACAATACCGTTTCTTCTAACAACTTGGTCGCCTCTAATGGATTGTGATTGTATGAAATACCAACCTTTAATTCGAGTAAAGAATCATGTTTTGAATTATGAAGAATTTCACCAACGATGTGCTTATTAGGAATAGTGATAGTGACTCCATCTTCATTTTTTAACAAGGTATAAGCAAGAAGTACTTCTTCAACAACACCGGTAACACCCTGCACAGAAATAGTATCGCCAACGACGAAAGGTCTAATAAGAATAATATTAAAACCAGCAGCATAGTTAGCCAACAAGCCTTGCAATGCTAAGCCTGCACCTAAAGAAATTGCACCAATAGCAGCAATAAATGGCGTGACACTAATCCCCAGTTTACTTAGCGAAATCACAGTAATCATGATCACTATTAACATTTTTGTGGTGCTTGCTAAAAACTGACTTAACGTAATATCCAACTCATGACGCTGACATAACCGTAAAACAAAATTAGATATTTTTCCCGCGAGAATATAACCAATAATAAAAATGATTAATGCGCCAATTAATTGGAAACTATAATTGGTAAAAAAATCTATAACTATATTATATATATTAGCAACTTGATCTATTTCTGCTTTTAATAAATTAGCCGGATTAATCGCTTCACTGACTTTTTCTATTTTATTTGTTGCGGGGGTCTCGAACATTGTTATTCCTTAGTAATATCGACGAATAAGCAGAGGATAACAGATTGTAAAAAAATGTTATCTTTTAAGATGAAATTTTAGTTTTTACTGTTGAAAAGTGCATTTAAAGCACCATATTTACTCTTCCAACATTTGATTGTTTTTTATTCGTTAACGTTCAAGGCAAAACCATGTCTCATGCATTAGAAATTAAGTCACTAAAAAAAACCTACAAAGGTGGTTTTCAAGCTCTTAAAGGGATTGATTTAACGGTCGAGAAAGGCGATTTTTTTGCTTTACTTGGCCCTAATGGCGCAGGTAAATCTACCACGATAGGCGTAATAACCTCTTTAGTTAATAAAAGCCAAGGTCAGGTAAAAGTGTTTGGCTATGACATAGACACCGACTTAGAAAAAGCGAAGAGCTTTATTGGTTTAGTACCACAAGAATTTAACTTCAACCAGTTTGAGCCTTTAATGAATATTTTGGTGAATCAAGCTGGCTACTACGGTGTTGAGCGTAAAGTGGCCATTGAACGTGCCGAAAAATATTTAAAACAATTAGAGTTGTGGGATAAACGCGATGATGCTGGGCGTATGTTATCTGGCGGGATGAAACGCCGATTAATGATAGCCCGTGCTTTGATGCATGAACCACAAATACTAATTTTAGATGAACCCACCGCTGGTGTTGATATTGAAGTGCGTCGCTCAATGTGGGATTTTTTGCGAGAACTAAACAGCGAAGGGATTACCATCATTCTAACGACCCACTATTTAGAAGAAGCAGAAATGCTATGTAGAAACATTGCTATTATTAATGGTGGCGAAATTGTTGAAAATACCAGTATGAAAGCTTTATTAGCACAACTTGATGGTGAAACTTTCATTTTAGATTTATCACCTCATGACAAAAACATTACCTTAAATGAAACAACATATAGAGTGATTGATGATCATACCTTAGAAGTTGATTTGAACAAAAAGCAAAATCTAAATCATGTTTTTACACAATTAACTGAGCAAGGTATTAACGTGTTGAGCATGCGAAATAAAAGTAATCGCCTAGAAGCCTTATTTGTTAACCTAATATCGAATAAAGAACCGAATAAAAAGTCTGATATAAAATTAAACAAGGAGGTTAACTAAGATGAATAACGCCATTGCCTTAAAAAGTATTTTAACGAAAGAAACACAACGTTTTTTACGTATTTGGGTTCAAACCTTAGTGCCGCCTGCTATTACTATTAGCTTATATTTTGTTATTTTTGGGTCTTTAATAGGTTCTCGTATTGGCCAAATGGGCGGCTTTGATTACATGTCGTTTATTGTACCCGGTTTGATAATGATGACTGTTATCACTAACTCATATTCAAACGTAGCCTCGTCTTTTTTTAGTGCTAAATGGCAGCGGAACATTGAAGAAATGTTAGTTGCACCCGTGCCAAATTGGGTGATTGTTGCGGGTTATGTCGGCGGTGGTATGGCACGTGGTATTTTAGTGGGCTTAATTGTTACCTTGGTTTCATTATTGTTTGTTGATATTAAAATTCATAACATTTGGGTGATTATAGCCACGGTATCGTTAACCTCGGCAACATTCTCTTTGGGTGGTTTGATTAATGCTATTTTTGCCAATAGTTTTGATGATATATCTATCATTCCTACATTTGTATTAACACCATTGACCTACCTTGGTGGGGTATTTTACTCTATTAGTTTGTTGCCTGAATTTTGGCAAGGAGTATCACAAATTAATCCTATTGTTTATATGGTTAATGCTTTTCGATACGGGTTTTTAGGTATTTCTGATGTTAATATTGTCACTGCCTTTTTAGTGATTGGCTTTTTTATTGCCACCTTATTTACTATTGCCATGGTATTAATCAGTAAAGGTATAGGATTGAGATCTTAATGGAGGTTACTATGGTTGAAAAAAAAGTAGTTGAACAAAACAACACGTTGGGCGACTCTAAAGTAATTATCACCAATCAAACGGGTATTCATGAAAAGCTAAATGAAGTGGTAGCAAAGCATTTATCACATCCTTTTAAAAAGCCTTATCAGGTACATACCCAGCAAGCTTTTCAAGAAATGGATACCTTGGTACAAGCATTTTTGCAGGCTAATCCTACTGGGGAGATTATTTTAGATGCTTGCTGTGGCGTTGGTCAAAGTAGTCGAATTTTAGCACAGCAAAATCCACAAGCACTCGTTATTGGTGTTGATAAATCGGCCCACAGAATTAACCGAAATGTTGAGGGTTTTGCACAAGAAAACGGCTACCATGCACAAAATTATCATCTTGTGCGTGCTGATTTAAATGACTTTTATCGCTTGGTGAAAGCGGCTAATTGGCCTGTGACTAAACATTATATTCTCTACCCTAATCCTTGGCCTAAATCGAAGCATTTACAACGTCGCTGGCACGGCAGTGCGGTGTTTCCACAAATGATAAGCATTGGTGGCACCTTAATATTACGCAGTAATTGGCGCTTGTATTTAGAAGAATTTCAACAAGCGGCAAAACAAATGGCCTTGCATGGAGAGCTTTCTCAAGTTAACGTAGCAGTTGAACAAGCACTGACACCTTTTGAAGCTAAATACCAAGCCAGTGGCCAAGTATGTTGGCAGTTAACCTTAAACAAGTAGTAAGTAGCAAGTAAAAATGACGACACCTAAACGTACGGCACAAGCAACTAATGAATCTTTGCATAGAATATTTACTGTTGCCGAAGCGCCAGACTCCACTTTAGGGCGTATTGAACAAGAAATATCGCAAAATTTAGCCGGCTTTCTCAATGATCATATTGTTGCCAGTAAAAATGCCTTAAGTGATATTGAACAAGACTTTATTAGTGCAAAAATTCCTGAGCAGCCAGAATTTGTGTCTGATCATATGCGTCACTTACTTGATAAATTAGTAGCGCACTCTGTACATACTGCTAGCCCGAGCTTTATCGGTCATATGACCTCGGCATTACCCGCCTTTATTTTACCCTTGTCTAAGTTAATGGTTGGTTTAAATCAAAACCTAGTCAAAGTAGAAACTTCAAAAGCATTTACGCCACTCGAGCGACAAGTATCAGGTATGATGCATAACTTGGTTTATCAAGGAAATGATGCTTTTTACCAACAATGGCTACATAGCGCTAATCATTCGTTAGGCGCTTTTTGCTCTGGTGGTACCGTCGCTAATATTACCGCTTTGTGGGTGGCTCGAAATAAGTTACTTAAAGCCGATGGTAACTTTTCTGGTATCAGCCGTGCAGGTTTATTTAGTGCATTACAGCACTACGGTTATCAAGGTTTGGTGATTTTAGTATCAGAACGTGGTCATTATTCATTAAAAAAATCGGCTGATATTCTCGGCATTGGTCAAGATAGCGTTATTGCTATTCCAACCGATGAATATAACAAAATAGATTGTCAAAAACTGGCGCAAAAATGCCAACAACTAACAGATCAAAATATTAAAGTACTGTCGATTGTTGGTATCGCTGGTACGACCGAAACAGGTAACATTGATCCTTTAAATGAAATGGCAGATATTGCTGAGCAGTACCAGTGTCATTTTCATGTTGATGCTGCCTGGGGTGGAGCAACATTATTATCCAATAAGCACCGTTATTTACTTAACGGCATTGAACGTGCCGATTCAGTAACCATTGATGCCCATAAACAAATGTATGTACCTATGGGCGCTGGCGTCGTACTGTTTAAGGACCCTTCAGCAGTGGCTGATATTGAACATCATGCCGAGTATATTTTGCGCAAAGGCTCAAAAGATCTGGGTAGTCACACTTTAGAAGGCTCTCGTTCGGGTATGGCTATGCTAGTGTACGCTAGCTTGCATATTATTAGCCGCCCTGGCTATGAAATGTTAATTAATCAAGCAATAGAAAAAGCAGAATATTTTGCCAGTATTATTAATATTCATGAAGATTTTGAATTAATCACTGAGCCTGAATTGTGTCTATTAACCTACCGTTATGTGCCTAAAACAGTACAAATGTTTCTCGCTAAGAGTAGCGTCAACCGTGACAGCAAAGTACAAGATGAAATAAATTTATTATTAGGACAACTTACTAAGTTTATTCAAAAGCGCCAACGAGAAGATGGCCGTTCATTTGTTTCGCGTACGCGTATTGAAGTGGCACGTTACGGGGGTGAAAAAGTGATTGTTTTTCGCGTGGTACTTGCCAATCCATTAACCAGTAAAGAGATCCTTCACGATATTTTAGCCGAGCAATGCTTACTTGCTCAAGAAAGCGAGCTTTATTTGCCGCAACTATTAGCATTATCAAGCGAACGATAACAATAATGAGCACACAGACTGAGTGCTCATTATTTCATTTAAAAATTAGCCGGAGTTGTTGAACTCACTATTTTACATACTTGCTTTGAAGTATTTCTAAAGCGGTGGGGTTTATTGTTATCAAAATAATAACTGTCGCCTTGCCCTAATTGATAAACTTCTTCACCAACGGTTAGCTCAATTTCTCCTTCGAGAATATAACCACCTTCTTCGGCGTCATTTTGTAACATTTCGGTGCCCGTGTCTGCACCAATTGCGTAGGATTCAACCAGAAAGGTCATTTGTCTGCGCGGAAATGATTTTCCGACTAACAGCATTTTTATGTCGCCAGAGCCAATATCCATCAGCTCTTCTGAGGTATATACCACCTGTTGATTTTTTTCAATATTACTGTCGTTTGCAAAGAACTCCACCAAAGAAATAGGAATACCGTTGAGCACTTTCTTTAATGAACTAATAGATGGGCTAACACTATTTTTTTCGATCATTGAAATAGTACTATTTGTTACCCCTGCCCTTTTGGCTAGCTCACGTTGTGAAAGGTTTCTGATTAATCTAATCGACTTAAGCCTAGCACCTACATCCACTGTTATCCCCTATTTCAATACTACACGAACATCATTTTTTGTATTTAATATTATATAACAAACCCTTGGCTTAAGTCATTATTTGCGCTACCATCGTTTGATATATTTTACATTGAATTATATATTTTACACCCTGACTATTAAATTATTAACTATACATATATAAGAAGCGAACCCATGACCGTTATTCATACAGAGCAATACCCACACTCTTATTATTTCGCATCATTAAATTATCAACAAACGTATCCCGCTCTTACTGATGCTATCAATGCTGATGTATGTATTATTGGGGGTGGCTTCACTGGTATTGCTAGCGCAATTGAATTAATCGAACGAGGTTATAAAGTAGTGGTACTTGAAGCGCATGACATTGGTTGGGGTGCATCTGGGCGTAATGGTGGGCAATTAATCCGAGGCATAGGACATGAACTAGAAGATTTTAAAAAGAATATAGGCCAGCAAGGTATTGATGCTATTTCATCCATGGGAATTGAAGCTAACCAGATTGTTATTGATCGTGTCAAAAAATATCGAATTGATTGCGACCTAACAATGGGCTATTGCGATTTAGCCGCTAAACAAAAACACATGAATGCTTTAGAACAAGAAAGTAAGAGGTTAAACAACAGTGACTACCCATTTGACGTAAAAATGCTAGACAAAACGGCACTTAAACAACAAGTAATTGGCTCAGACAATTTTATCGGCGGTATGATTGATATGGGTAGTGGTCATTTACATCCGTTAAACCTTTGTACGGGTGAAGCAGCAGCAGCGAGCAGTTTAGGCGTAGAAATATTTACCCACTCTGCCGTCACTGATGTTATTCCAGGAGAGGTAGTTACGGTTAATACCACACATGGGCAAGTAAAAGCTAAACAAGTCATTTTGGCAGGTAATGCCTATATCGGCGACTTAGCGCCAAAGAAACTGTCAAACATCACCAACAAAATACTCGCCGCAGGGAGTTATATTATTGCGACAGAGCCACTTAGCGAAGAGGCACACAAAAAATTATTACCGGGTAATCATGCTGTTTGTGATATGAAAATTGATCTAGATTATTTTCGTCTTTCTGCAGATAAGCGCTTATTATTTGGTGGAATGTGTAATTACTCTGGTCGTGATCCTAAAGATATTCAAGCCGCACTTTATCCAAAGATGTTGAATGTCTTTCCTGAGCTTACTGATATTAATATTGACTATCAATGGGGTGGTAAAATTGGCATTGGTGCTAATAGGCTACCGCAAATAGGTCGCTTAGCAACTAATATTTTTTACGCACAGGCTTACTCAGGACATGGCGTTAATGTAACCCATATGGCAGCTAGGTTATTAGCTGAAACAATACATGGCGAATCGGACCGCATTAAATACTTTGAACAAGTGAAACATTTTGCCTTTCCTGGTGGCAAATATTTACGTTCACCGCTATTAGCACTCGGCATGATGTATCACAAAATGTTAGACCAATGGTAATTAAACGCGCTTTATGCTCAAGTAAAGTGGTCATTGAAAATAATATTTCGAACAAATTAGTTTTGAGGTTATCTTTAACAGCAATACTGTTTATTCAGCGCCTAAATAACCTTTTTGTTGAAAAATAACTTAATATCGGGCTAAAGGTAAGTTTAAAATCCTCCATAAGGGGGATGTATCGAAACGTGTATAACGGCTAAGATAAACTACATATAAAAAGATAAATAGAGTGGAGAGTAGTACTTTGTTAAATAAAATTATAACGAATGAATTACCTGAAAGTACAGTGCTACCTTTATCCTCATTGAGTAAAATAGCCACTCATCCACTCCGTGAAAAGCTTTATAACGAATTGCACAATAGACCTTTTCAATCAATCTCTACACCTGCACAGCTCACCCATATTGCTATTCAACATCATGGAAAATTGAAACAACAAGAGCATGAGTTTATCTCATTATTGTGTAACATGTTTCAAGTGAATACGCCTACTGAGTCAATGCCATGTTTTTCTCAAGATTTTGGTTTGTTCAGCCTACGTTGGGAGCGGCATTTAGAATATTCCACCTATACATTTTTTCACCAAGCGCCATTAACGGAACCACCTTTTGTTAAAAATGCTATCGATTATGTTCCTAGTAATTGGTTTGAGAAAATGCCCGGTCAAGTCATTGCTGCTGTGCACTTGGTTATTCAACTTGAAAATATTGACAAAAATATAATACATAAAGTAGAACAATTTTTTGACAATATATCATTGATTGCCAGCGCCCCAGTAAATTCACAGGCAAAAGTGTGGAGTTCCTTTAAATTACATGAAGATGGTTTTGGTCGTTTTCTGATATACCAACAAGACTTATCGTCTGCGCAGCTTGGACGATTAGTACAACAGTTATTACAACTTGATACTTATCGGCTGATGGCAACACTAGGGTTACCACTAGCACAGGCAATTAATAGTGAACTTAGTCAGCTAGACATACAACTGCAACAGGTTACTACTTGCATAGCCTTAGGTACTGAAAAAAGTGATAGAGAGCTACTAACACAAGTATCTAAAATCGCGGCAAAGGTAGAAGATTTTCGTAGTCAAAGTACCTACCGTTTCTCAGCCACGAATGCCTATTACGATGTGGTATTACAACGGATGGAAGAATTAAAAGAAGAAGAAATCCCAGGCTATATGACCTTGCAAGAATTCTTAATGCGTAGAATTACACCTGCAGTTAAAACCTGCCAAACTGCTTCTAACCACTTGGAAGATATTTCGAGAAGAGTCACCCGTGCTAGTGATTTATTACGCACGAGAGTTGAAATGGTACTACAAGAACAAAATCAAACCTTATTAAAATCAATGAACCATCGTGCTCATGTGCAAATGCGTTTACAACAGACGGTAGAGGGCTTATCAGTTGCCGCAATAAGTTATTACGGCATGCAGTTATTTGAAACCATGCTAACTTCCTTACCAACTTTCGGCATTGAGTATAATCATGAACTAGTAAGTGGCTTTGCAGTGCCTTTTGTTATTGCTATTGTTTTTGTTGCTACACGCTTAGTACACAAACGCTTATTGAAAGGGGTAGAATAAGCTTAAATAGGTACTACTTTTACTATACCCGTTACCATTCAAGATGCAGGTTTCAGAGTGCTTGAACGATTTCAATTCAAGGCGCTGTGATGTAATAATATAGATCGTTTAATTTAGGTATTTTTCATTTAACCGAGTAAAACGCCCCTCTTTTATTAATTTTTTAAGCTCTATTTCAATTATTGATAAGTCTATTTTCTTAATGCTTTTTTTAGACACTTGTAACCAAGGTGTTTTAGTGGAAACAGTAAAAGCTTTACCGAAAAACGCTTGTGAAACGCCAATGCTCTTTGCAGAATATAAAATTGCGGATAAAGGCCCTATGATGGCATCAACTCTGTTTAGTCTCATCATATCAATCCCTTGCTTGAAGTCATTTACATATTGCTTTGATATATTTTCGGCGTTATCTATCTGTTCGCTAAATTTTGCGCCTCGTAGATACGCGATCACTTTACCATCTAAATCATCGACTGAAGAAATAGAAGTGCCTTTTCTACCTATAACAACATTTCTTAACGCTGGTAAAGGCGTAACATATTTTACATAAGGCGCTAATTCTGGATATTTAAACATGATAGTTACATCGGCTTGACCAAACTTTAATTCATGCTTAATTCTTGCGTATGGAAAAATAACATTTTCAAATTTAACCTTAGTGTTTTCAAACAGCATATTAGATAATTCATAATAAATACCATTATATTTTCCATCTTCAATGATACCGTATGGTGAAACATCTATTGTTCTAATCTGTAGTGTTTTCTCTTCTTTTGCAACACTATCAGCGTTTTGCAATAAAAAGCAAAAAAGCAGTAGTAATCTAATAAGCATAACTATGATGATCCCTTCATCTTGAGTTAATTAAAAGATACCATAGTATGCATTCCTAGTAGTGTACTTTAGGTAAAGCTTGTTAGATAAAATAACAATACCATACTAAATTGCTGTAATCTCTCCGTATTCGGAATGACAAAATAACCAGTCTACAAACCAATAAATAAACTAATGAGCAATTGTTTTTGAAAACAGCTGGATAACCACAACACCCAAGACAATTAATGCCATACCTAGTATCGCGGGCAAATCTGGTACTTGTTGATAAAGTACCATGGCAATTATTGCGACTAAGACAATACCAACACCGGACCATATAGCATAGGTAATGCCGACTGGAAAAGTTCTTAAGACTAGCATCATAAAATAGAAAGAAGCCAAGTAACCTACCACAACAATAACGCTTGGCCAGAATTTAGTAAACTCTTCTGCTGATTTTAATGCACTGGTAGCAATGACTTCAGTGACAATCGCTATACATAAATACCAATAAGTAGACATAGTATAATTAAACTCCTGAATCAATCTTGGCTTGGCTGTTACGTTCAGTAATTTCAGCTTGCCACTCAAACATATTCATTTCAATTAACACAAAAGCTATAATCCATAAAAAGGCATCCCAAAACTCAAGAAAATTACCGGTAACGCCCCAATAAACTGCTGCAATAAATAACACACTGTAAACGGTTACCTTAACAAAAAGATTATATCGCTCCCAAAGTTTACTCGAAATGTTACCCAGTTGAGTATGGACGTCTATTTCTAGCATCACCACAACCGATACCCATGCAGTTGCGTTAATGACATCAACCCAAGCAAGCGCTTTAACATCAGTGAGGATCTTCGCATCAGTAATTATTTTATAGCCATTGTGACTAAAGTATTCTGTGCCAACAATAGATAAACTGCTACAAGTTTCCTTGGTAAATTCCTTATAAACATTTAAGGTTTCCATAAATGTCCATTCTTTAGCAAGCGTGCATAAGTCAGTTATTTTATGAGGTAAAAACTGCGAAATCAAACCCACTTTGGTCATGTATCCATAGAGTGAATATAGAATAAATAGATAACAAAAAGCACGAACACCATGTAAAGCCCATTTAGTAGCCCCGGTAATTTTGTCATCATCAATAACGTAAGTTTCTAACTCAAATAGTAACAATAATATTAGCCAAGCCCCTGTATCAATTGTTGATGAAAAAGCTTCAACCACGTTTTCTAACGTTACCCCCGAAGAAAAAATAACTTTACTCGCAAGCCACTCTTCACTGAAAAATAAATAAACGTTAATTGCTAATAAAGTATAAATAAGATATTTAAAACCTTGATAACCCCATGAATGAAAGTGATTCATAAAACTTAGTTTTAACGATGATGGGCTGGCTTGATTCGTAGGCACTTGTGTCATAATTTATTTTCTTTTAGCAATTGGTTCGGTATATAACCAAAAAACCACTATAAAAAATAGTGGTTAAGATGATGTTATTTCAATAGGCCGTAAAACTCTGCAGTTTGATCTAATGTAATTTTAACTTTTTCAATCAATTCATCCACCTCAGCATGGGTAATAACTAATGGTGGCGAAATAATCATAGTGTCTCCACAAGGCCTCATAATTAAGCCATTAGCCATAGAGTAGTCTCGACATACCCCACCTGCTTTACTCATAGGAACAATACGTTCATTAGTTTTTTTATTCCTAACAAGCTCAAGGCCTGCGACTAAACCTAAGCCTCGGGTTTCACCGACAATAGGATGCTTAGCTAATTCTAACCAACGTTTTTGTAAGTATGGCGAAATATCATTTTTAACTCGATCAACGATACCTTCGGCTTCTAATAACTCAATATTTTTTAATGCTACCGCAGCCGCAACAGGGTGTCCTGAATAAGTAAAACCGTGGTTAAAATCGCCCCCTTTTTCGATTAAAGTATTGGCAACTCTGTCGCCAACAATAACACCGCCAATTGGTAAATACCCAGACGATAAACCTTTAGCTATTGGTATTAAATCAGGCTTAAGATCATAGTACTGACTCGCAAACCATTCGCCCGTGCGACCAAAACCAGAAATAACCTCATCAACCACTAATAAAATATCGTACTTAGCTAAAATACGTTTTATCTCAGGCCAGTAAGTACTTGGTGGGATAATTACTCCGCCAGCTCCTTGAAAAGGTTCAGCAATAAAGGCAGCTATATTGTCTTCACCCACTTCGAGAATTTTAGCTTCTAATGATTGTGCAGCTTTAATACCAAACGCTTCCGGCGTTAAATCAATACCTTCCTTGCTACTAACTTCTTTAAAATAATAAGGTTGCTCAATATGTTCAACACCGGCAATGGGTAAATCACCTTGTTCATGCATATATCCCATACCACCAAGACTAGCACCAACAACGGTTGAACCATGGTAGGCATTTTCACGACTAATAAAAGTTTTCTTGGTTTGTTTTCCTTCTAAGTCCCAAAAGCGACGTACCATACGGAAAACAGTATCATTTGCTTCAGAGCCAGAGCCAGTAAAAAATACTTTATTCATGTGTGTTGGCGCTAATGACGCGATTTTTTCAGCTAGCTGTGCGGCTGGTGCATGCGTTGTTTTGAAAAACAAATTGTAATAGGGAAGCTCTGACATTTGCGCCGTGGCAACATCCACTAACTCTTGACGGCCATAACCTAAATTTACACACCAAAGGCCTGCCATAGCATCAAGTAATTTATTACCTTGATCATCATAAATATATACACCTTCAGCACGAGTGATAACACGAGAGCCATTCTCAGCTAACTCTTTATTGTCACTAAAGGGGCTGAAGTGATGGTTAATATTTTTTTGTTGTATTTCGCTAAACATAATGTTCTCCAGTTAATTACAAATAGACTGTCTGTTTACAGTCAAAACGCTCTATTCGTAATTTTTTAAATTATAAATTTTATACATTCGTCAATAGAAAGCGTCGTTCCCATGCCGATATTTCACTTTTATAATGGTTGTAATCTGCTTCCCGTGTGGCGATAAAACCACGAACAAACTCCTCACCTAGATATTTTTTGATGGTATCGCTATTGGCCATCTGTTCTATCGCAAGGTCAATATTTAACGGTAATTTTTCAGATAACGTTCCATTAGCACGACTGGTCGTTTCTTCACTGGCACCAATACCTTGTATCATGCCGATATATCCACAAATCAAGGTGGCGGCGATAGCTAAATATGGATTAGCATCTGCCCCAGAAATACGGTTTTCAACACGTTTAGCGGAGCTAGGCGCATCAGGTACACGTAAGCCAACCGTTCTGTTTTCAATGCCCCAGTGCAAATTAACGGGTACAGATTCACCCGTTAAAAAACGTCGATATGAATTAACATTTGGAGCAAACATTGGCATTAACTCAGGAATGTAAGTTTGTAACCCGCCCAAGTAATGGTTAAACAACTCACTGAAACCTGAAGCTGAGCTATCATCAGCAAAGATATTTTCACCTGTTTTTATATCCACAACACTTTGATGAATATGCATAGCACTACCGGGTTCACCACAAATTGGTTTGGCCATAAAGGTTGCGGTAATACCATGTTTTTGTGCTGCCGCTTTTACTGTGCGTTTAAACGTAAACACCTGATCAGCAAGCATTAATGGATCGCCATGATCAAAGTTGAACTCAAACTGACCTCGGCCTTCTTCATGAACAACCACATCTAAACCTAGACCTTGAATTTTTGCCCATGCATAAATATCTTTCATCAGTGGTTCAAATTCACTAATGGCATCAATACCAAATGATTGTCTACCCGCTTCGACTCGTCCAGACTTTCCTATTGGCACCTGTAACGCTTGATTCTCATCTGCACAGGTCTGTGTTAAATAGAGTTCCATTTCAGGTGCAACAACCGCTTTCCAGCCTTGCGCTGTATATAAATCAACAACTTTTTTTAATAGGTTTCTAGGAGAAAAAGCGATTTCCTTGTTTTGAGGTGTATAGCAGTCATGAATTATCATGGCCGCATTGTCGTCTGACCAAGGCAATAAATAACAAGCATTAGCATCAGGTTTTAGCAACATATCAACATCACGAGGATCCGATAATGACCACAAAACATCATCAGCAGCATAACCACCTACAACCGATTGTAATAAAATGGTTTCGCCCAAACGACAACCTTGCTCACTGATAAATTTTTCAACCGGCAGCACTTTTCCACGCGCAACGCCGGTATGATCACTGATCAAACACTGAACTTGCTTAACGTTATTGATATTCAACCACTCTACTATTTTACCCATGGTTTCGCTCGTCGGCCTGTTAGATGATCTATTTGGTAGGCTACTCATTAATGTTTCTCGCTTTTCTTGTCGCATATGCTTGACCAAACACGTGAAATACTTTTACAAAAACATGGAAGGTGTTCGATTTAATGAACAGTAACATACTAAAATATTGAACGTCGAGAAATATTTTTATACGTGAGATAACCAAAACACAACCGACTGAAATTAAAAGCTTTAATTTACCAGTTATTTTTTATTAGTTGGGTTATTAGGCGTGTATATTGCTTTAAAGAGAATATATTGAATACTAATCATACTACTTGTGATTGGAATAGTTTACATTCTTTGAACTATTGATATGATATAATAAAAATATATTTTCAGCTTATTTCACCCTGTACGGATTTATTCATGGCTAAAAAATCGCTTAGTATTAGAGAGAAAACCATATTTGACGGCATATTTACTAAATATTTCTTAAAATCAATATTTGCTTTATGGTTTAAATTAGCGGGTTGGAAAGTTTGTAAATTTACCCCTGAGGGAGCCGGAGTTGCTATTGCCGCACCTCACACCTCTAACTGGGATTTCATTTATGCGCTTGGTGCGGCCATATTGCAAGATGTAAAAATATACTTCTCTATTAAAGACAGTCTTTGCAAAGTTCCGCTTCTAGGAAGGTGGTTAATGTGGCTTGGTGCCATACCCATTGATCGCTCATCAAGAGGCGTTGGGCAAGTACAGCAAATCAAAAAATTTATCGATTTACAAAAAAAACAATCAAATAATGGAAAAAGGATATTTTTCTTATTTACTCCCGAGGGAACTCGTGGTGTAGTAAAAAAATGGAAAGCTGGTTTTTACCATATTGCTCATGGTTGTGAGTTACCAATTTTCCTCGCTAAGGTTGATTATTTAAGTAAAGAGACAGGGGTGTTTCATACCTTTCAACCAACAGGCAATAAAGAAGAAGACATTAGTGCTATTCAAGCATCCTATGAAAGTATTCAAGGTAAATATCCAAAATTGCAATTCCCTCATTATATAGGCCGTTTGCCGACAATATCTGATTCCGAAGCGGCCATTATTCGAGCACTGTATTCAATTAAAGGTGTTGCTACAAAAATGGAAATAGGTACAAAAGCTAAATTAGCCGAGTTATCTAGTTCTATGCTTACTTTGTTAATAGAAAAGGGGTTGTTAGAGAAAAGTAATGCAAATAAAAACAAGACTACCACTTACCAACTCACCTTTGCAGGTAGAGGCTATTTTTTACATTTAGCGCCTACAACATAGAATTACACTCAATTTTCCTGAGTCAAATGTCTGAATTTAATTCAGGACAAAACGTTTATTAGGCTTTGGTTAATAAAGCATAGTAACGTCAACTAAAGTTCACTTTTCTTATATGAGTAGACTTAGAGATTGGCGCTACTTTCAAATTTCACTTATAAAAAAAGACTCTAACAAATAAATGCTAGAGCCTTTTTAAGTAACTTCGATAAAAGTTTAACTCAGTATAAAAACCGAATTAAGCTTTAGTAATAACGTCAACTAAAGTTCACTTTTCTTATATGAGTAGACTTAGAGATTGGCGCTACTTTCAAATTTTACTTATAAAAAAAGACTCTAACAAATAAATGCTAGAGCCTTTTTAAGTAACTTCGATAAAAGTTTAACTCAGTATAAAAACCGAATTAAGCTTTAGTAATAACGTCAACTAAAGTCCAGTTCTTAGACTTAGAGATTGGCGCTACTTCACGAATTGTTACTACATCACCTTCGTTACATACGTTAGTTTCATCATGCGCTTTCAACTTAGTTGAACGCGTGATGTACTTACCGTACATAGGATGCTTAACGCGACGTTCGATCATTACAACAATAGACTTATCCATTTTGTTACTGATTACGACGCCTTGTATTGTGCGGATTTTAGTTTCGCTCATTACTTACCAGCCTTTTCAGTTATGATAGTCTTAACACGTGCAATGTTGCGACGTACGATTCTTAGCAAGTGAGTTTGTGCTAATTGACCAGTACTTGCTTGCATGCGGTAGTTAAACTGCTCGCGCAAAAGTTCTAGTAATTCAGCGTTAAGCTCTTCAATGCTTTTTGCTTTAAGTTCGCTAGCTTTCATTACATTACCGTCCTAGTTACGAAGGTAGTTTTAAACGGAAGTTTAGCTGCTGCTAAAGCAAATGCTTCGCGTGCTATCTCTTCAGAAACACCTTCCATTTCATAAAGAACACGACCAGGAAGAATTTGGCAAACCCAATATTCTACTGAACCTTTACCTTTACCCATACGAACCTCAAGAGGTTTTTTGGTAATTGGCTTATCAGGGAATACACGTATCCAGATTTTACCTTGACGCTTAACGTGACGAGTCATTGCTCGACGTGCGGCTTCAATTTGGCGTGCAGTCATACGACCACGTTCAACCGATTTTAAACCGAAAGTACCGAAGCTAACTGAGCTACCGACCTGTGCAAGACCACGGTTGCGCATTTTAAATTGCTTACGGAATTTAGTACGTTTTGGTTGTAACATTACTTATTCCTCTTACTTACTGTTTTTGCGGTTGTTTTTTCTTTTAGGCTTAGCCGCTGGTTGTTCTGCCACAAGTGGCATTTTACCAATGATTTCGCCTTTAAAGATCCAAACTTTAATACCAATAACACCATAAGTCGTGTTACCACGAGCAATAGCATAATCGATATCAGCACGTAATGTATGTAAAGGTACACGACCTTCACGATACCATTCTGCACGAGCAATATCAGCGCCGCCTAAACGACCACTAACTTGAACTTTGATACCCTTAGCACCTAAACGCATAGCATTTTGTACGGCACGCTTCATAGCGCGACGGAACATAACACGACGTTCTAATTGACTAGCAATACTGTCAGCAACAAGCTGCGCATCCATTTCTGGCTTACGTACTTCAGCAATGTTGATTTGAGCAGGAACGCCAGCAATTTTAGACACTGCTAAACGTAATTTCTCAACATCTTCGCCTTTCTTACCAATAACAACACCCGGACGAGCCGTATGAATTGTTACACGGATAGATTTAGCTGGACGTTCAATAACTACTTTAGATAGTGATGCGCGTTTAAGCTTCTCTTTTAAAAATTCGCGAACCTTATGGTCGCCGTCTAAGTTGCTAGCAAAATCTTTGCTGCTTGCAAACCAAGTAGACGCGAAAGGTTTCGTGATACCTAAGCGAATACCGGTAGGATTAACTTTTTGACCCATACTAATATACTCCTAAGAATCAGACACAATCACAGTGATGTGACTAGTGCGCTTGATGATGCGATCGGCTCGGCCTTTCGCACGTGGCATAATACGTTTCATTGTTGGACCATCGTCAATCAAAATTGTTTTAACGAATAATTCATCAATATCTGCACCTTCGTTATGCTCGGCATTTGCGATAGCAGAGTTAAGTACTTTTTTAACTAATTCAGCAGCTTTTTTGTTGCTGAAAGTTAAAATTTCAAGTGCTTTCTCTACATTAACGCCACGGATTTGATCCGCAACTAAACGCGCTTTTTGAGCAGAACCGCGGGCAAATTTATGTATAGCAATAGCTTGCATGTAACTTCCCCTTATTTCTTCGCTTTCTTATCAGCGACATGACCGCGATAAGTACGAGTTGGTGCAAATTCTCCTAATTTGTGACCGATCATTTCTTCGGTTACAAATACAGGAACGTGTTGACGGCCATTATG
>MAAC01009852.1_pt1 | contig 30002 bp, 26 predicted proteins | sample 1115981 | NCBI WGS metagenome assembly MAAC01 (sample SAMN04961126, study PRJNA320927) | seawater metagenome | isolation source: sample BD02T64 sea water enriched with oil for 64 days | place: USA:Gulf of Mexico | collected 2013-07-27 | reverse complement strand
GCCTGCCAGGTGGTATCGCGGGTCATCACAATATTCGTGCGCCCCGGCAGCGGCTTGCCAATGGACTCGTAAGTGAGGCGACCCATAATTATGGGTTTGCCCAGAGTGACCTTCTTAAAGTATTTGAGGTCGGCGGATATACGCCAGGGCAGCTGGTTGTTGTTGCCGATAACACCGTTATCGGCAACCGCTACAATTAGGGAAATGATTACCACTGTTGTGCTGCCTCTCATCAATAATCACGGCACCTGTGCAACCGCTACGGCCACCATTATCTATCACTCGGGTTTTTGCGGAAACACTCAGCGAAGAAATATTTCAATCGCAAAAACGAGGCGGGGAAAGAACAATGTTTAGGCCCGAGGTTTAAACGACACCCACACCCCGAGAAGGCACAGTAGAGTGATAGCCAGCGTAGTAATAACCAGCAAAATATCGCGTAGGGTTTTACTGAAGGGATCAAAGAAGTGCCACTTGTGCAGATACGAAAACGACCAGCCTTCCCGCTGAGTGGCAGGGCTCGAACGGCCCGCCAGGGCTCCCGTTGCGGTTTCGACAAACAGTGTCAGCTTCGGCTCGACCCCTGTTTCCAGGTCTCCACCTAAACGAACGGCATGCACTGGCAGTCGCTTATTAATAAAACCGTAGTCGCTGCTAAAGCGAGTGATTTTTTCTACCTGTCCTTCAGCAGAGCCATCGCCCGATGAGCCCCCATAATAACTGGCTAGATTCAGCACATGCCGGTGTTCGCAGTCCCCACAAAGCTGCGACGACTGGGCGTTGATATAAACCAGCTCACCCCTGCGAGACAGAGGCTTGCTGGAGTGATGCTCTGCCACCGCCGGCTTTTCAGTTTTGCCTGTCGCCTTCGGTGCTGCCAGGGCGAGGCGTAAATAGGGCAGGCCATCGACCGCGACCCAATTGGCCCGCGTAAAATATTGCCCACCACTGGCCTGCGCCACCGCCGACCAGTCCAGCCTTAGGTCTTGCGCATTAAATACTGGCTGCGGCACGGGCATCGTGGGTGGGGCAACGATGGGCTTGTTCAGCAGGTGGTAGAGGCCGGAAAAGCAGAAGCTCAACATCAATACGCCAAAACCGATACCCAGGCGACGGTGCCAGACGCTGCTGCGGCTCTGTGCCTGGGGCTGTTCAGCACTATCTTTATCGCCGCTATTTGTTGTGCGTCCCCGCCAGGCCATCACCAAACCCGCCAAACTGAGACCCATGCCGGCCAGTAACATCGCGCTCATGGCGATGGTTCGCAACCAGGGGTTTGCAATAAATACCCAGGAGTGCAGCTGGCGAAACACCCAGCCCACCAAGGCCTTGCGGTCGTCAACCAGGGTCGCTAACCGCCCCGTACTGACTTCAACATAGGCGCGCATATTGTCGGGGCGGTCAAAGCTGACTTTATAAACCGGCAAATAGCGATTAACGAAAAGGTAATCTTCATTGAAAGCGCTAATCCGCTCAACGGCAATAATCTTGCTGGCGTCATCGCCCAGATAATGGCGCGCCAATTGTTGCGCGTAAGTCTCATCGCTCAGATCGGCGCGCCGACCGCTGCGGGCATTAATGTAAGTGGTATTAGCGCCGTGCTCAACGCGATAAAAACTCTCACTCTTAATATTAAAGACCTGCGCCTGCTCGAAGTCAGCAATGCCGTTGGCCGACAAAGCCGCAGCCATTGGGGTCAGACTGGCAATCGCCGCCGTCGACACGGGGGGCTGCATCGCCGCCGGCCGCGGATTCAGGCGCGACATAATGGGGTGGCTCAAGCCACTCACCGCCCAGGCAATAATCGCAACAAATACGGCCAACCCGATACGACGGTGCCAGCGATATAAAACAGTTCGAGACATAATTATCCTGCTAAGGCCTTAAACCAATTGTCATTAGTGTGGGGCGAGCGTTGATTAAAAAGTGTATTTAGCGCCGACATAGGCTGTGCGTGGGCGGCCGGGCGTATAGCTTGGCCCCCACTTGCCGGTGGTTTCAGCGTAAAGCTCATCGCTAAGATTTAGGACACGGAGAGAAAGCTCGAGCTCGGAACTCAACCAATAGTTGGCTCTAATATTCACCAAATCGTGGCCCTCATAGGTATCTCGATCGGTAGCGCGGCCATCATCGGCGTTCTTTTCGTCTATCCAGTGCTCACCCTGATGTATCCATTCCAGCTCAACACGCCCACCGTTTAACCACATAGGCCCGTAGCGCAGGCGCACATTGGCAAAGTTTTCCGGTGCATTGGGCATATCATTACCCGAGTAGTCACCGCTGCGGTCCTCCCAGTCTTTGTATTTATGCTCAGACTGGGTGTAGGCGATATACAGGTCGAGTGTTTCGGTGAGAATAATATCGAAGCCCAGTTCAATGCCGTAGTGCTCGGTCTCACCGGCATTGGTATTGCGCCGCGCACCCGTACTACTGTCAAGCACACTGAGAATATCGTCCTCTTTCAACATGTAGTAAATGCTGCTGTCGAAGGCGATGCGCTCGGTCAAATTACCGCGCAGGCCAATATCAAAACTGTCGACCTTGACCGGATCGAGATCGGTGGAATCGGCGGTGCTGCCCGAGCGAAATAACTGGCCACTGGAGGGCACACGGAAGGCGTGACGATAGGAGGCGTAGCCGTTGATGTCCTCGCTGAACTGGTAGGTCAAACCGAGTTTGGGACTGAGGTGATTGAAATCCACCGTCTGATCTTCCGGTCGCAAATGCAGGGGGTCGACGGGGGCAGCGCCCATGTTATCCGTGTAATCGTAGTGGGAATAGTCATAGCGCAGCCCGGCGTTTAAACGCAGGGCCGCTGTCAGCTGACTTTCGTAGTGGACGAAGGGCGAGAGAGAAAGTACCTCGACATCGTAGTCATAGAGCAGGCCCGCTGGCGTATAGGCCAGCCAGTAATCGCCGGAGTCGGTATCCGAGCGCTCAATATAAGTTTGCTTTTGATAGCCTTCGCTGTAGTCGATATCCAGCCCGGTCACCACAAAACTGTCGGCACTGAGGCTGTAATCCCACTTAATTAAGGTGCCGATCGAATCGTGGCCGCTTTCATTAATATGGGCGTCCTGTGAATCCAGCGACGCGGGGCAACTGGGGCACCAGGGTGGAGGCGGTGTTACACGGCCCGTATTCAGTGTCCAGGTGGCGACATATTCCAGTTCATTGCTGCGCAAAAAAGGCGTAATGCTTAAGGTGCTGTGATCAAAGTCGCGCTCAAAGGCCGACGAGACACGAAAGGCCCGCACGTCCCGATAACCGATTAAATTACCAAATTGCTCGGGGTCCTCTTTGTAATCCTCATAGAGCAAGCCGCTGCCGCCGGTATCATAATCGAGAATAGTGCCGGTAAAAACCGTATTGACTCGCCAGTTAGCGCTGACATCCGTGTTCCACGAACCGGTAAACGAACTGCGCTCGCTGTTGGTCTGCTCGCGCCAGCCATCGTTATCGACCAGATCTAACTTGCCCGTAAAGCCGTGATTGGCCGTCACCTTGGCGCCCTTTAACTGCACGCGCCCATAACCATCTTCACCGCCGGTAACATCAACACTGAGCGTATCGGCTTTCGGTGGGCGCCCGCTAAGCACATTCACCACCGCACCAATGGCATCGCTGCCATAAAGCGCGGAGCCCGGCCCCTTAATAATTTCGACGCCATTGGCGGCGCTGGTATTCACCTCATACAGGGCATTGTGATTGAAAAAGCCCGCCGCTCGGGTGGGCACACCGTTTTCTAAATACAAATACACCGGGCTGGTCGACACGGGCTGGCGAATCGCCGCCATCACCCCCTCACCACTGGAACCCACTTGCACAATATTGACGCCGGGGATGCGATTCATCAGCTCCGCCGCATGGAGAGGGTTCACCTCCTCAATTTCCTGCGCGCTGATCACCCCCATACTCGCCGCCGTATCGGCCAGGGTATTGGCACTGCCGCTGGCGGTGACAACGATGGTTTCCAGCAGGGGGGCATCAACACGCGACAAGTCGGCAAGCGGCTCGACAGCGGCAGCTAATCCAGTGCCACCCAGCAGAATGACGGCCAGCGGGGCCCTCAGCACACGCATACCAGCAGCACCACGAACGGTATTTATTTTGAACACAGGCAAAATCCCTACACTTTATTTCAACAGGGATTTTAATTGTCTGAGCAGTACTTGATATGTGGCGAATTGTCGCACTCGCCTGTGGTTTATTGTCGCAGCGCCAATGCAGAGGTGGGCCAGGCCACCACCAGACGCCAAATTTGAAGTACTGCTGTCGCACAACACAGGGGCTTATCTATTTCTGAGTCCTGCGGTTTAAGGCTTGTTAAAAGCCGGTAGTAGCTCGGCTAAAAACTGCATTTTAAATAACCGGTGAGAAGCTTACCCGCTGCCCCTTAACTGCAAGACAGCGCCATAGCCTTCTCGATAAGTCGGATATAAAAAACGGTAGCCAGCGGCCCGTATTCGGGCATTACTGCAGCGTTTATTTTGACCCGGGGGCGAGGGGTTTGCGCCCTCCTCCAGCGGCATGGCCACCTTCAGTGCCGTCGCCAGCCAACGGGCTACTTCGGCCCGGGGTGCTGGGTCGTGATCGACGCCAATATAAAGCTTCTGCGGATCCGGAGAGGTCAGAATATGGCGCAGTAATCCGGCGCAATCATCGCTGTGAATGCGGTTGGTATAACGCGGCACGGACTCGCAAGTGGCCACCTCCCCGCGCCTGACCTGATTCATAAAGTGCTCGCGCCCGGGGCCATAAATACCGGCAAAACGCACAATGCTGTAGGCAAAACCGCTATTGGCCAGCAGGCGCTCTGCCTCCAGTAAAATGCGTCCGGAAAATCCCGTGGGCTCTGTGGCGGAATTTTCATCGATCCATTCACCCTGCGCCTGATGATAAACCGCCGTGCTCGAGGTGAAAATGATGCGTCTGACCGACTGCTTTTGAGCCTTCAATTGCTGCAATAAATTTCGCAAACCATCGACATAGGTATTGCGATAAATGCCTTCTTCGCGACGTCCCGCCGCCGCACAGAACACCACGTCATCGAGGCCCACCGGCAAGCCGGGGATGCCCGATTCACTACCGAGCTTGGCGGCAATACGATGAATGGCTGGCGGCAGCGAAGACACATCGCGCCGCAGGCCCCAGACCTCCTGACCGTCATCGATCAGGCGCAGTGCCAAGCGCGTACCGACATCACCACAACCTGCTATTAATACTTTCAAGCACATGCCCTCTTTAGCTCATCACCCGCCGCGATCACTTCCTCGACCACCTGCTCAGCATGCTCCCAGGTAGTACGCGCGCCAACAAAACAGGGACGAATAGCCAATACACCGTTGATCATTGCCGTACTGGGAATACTGCGCCCCTGATGCACTAAGCGCCGATGGATTTCCCGATTCAGTTCATTCAAATCATCGGCGTCATCATCGAGATAGCGAAAGCAGCAAATAGACAGCGTGGGCTCCTGCACCACTTGTAGGTTCGGATGTGCTCGCGCCAGCTCTGCAACATGGCGCGCCATGGCATTGTGACGGCAAACCCGCTCACGCATGCCCTCTTGACCAATTTCACGGATTAATGCCCAAACCACGGCACCGCGAGAGGGCGCGGATAATTCCACCCCGAAATCGTAATAGGGAATGCCGAGGCCATCCATTGAGTGCTGAAAATCATCATCTCTCACGGAGCCTTCGAGATAGTCCGACTCTTCCTGAGTGAAAGCCCGATACAACAAACGGCGATCGCGCACGTAGGTTGCACCCACACCGACCGGTGCGCCCAGCCATTTATGGGGGTCGACAATCACCGAGTCGGCCAGGGATAAGCCCTTATAGAGAGGGCGAACCTGGGGGTCGAGAATACCGGGCAGGCCATAGGCACCATCGACATGAAACCAGGTATTAAACTCGCGGGCGATCTCGCCAATGTCCTGCAGTGGGTCGATAACCCCGGCATTCGTCGTACCCGCATTGCCCACAATCGCAACGGGCACACAGCCGCTATCGACAAGTTGCTCATCCTGTAAATCCGCTTGCAACTGCTGACGCAAAGCATCGGCACACATGCGCCCCTGCTCATCGACGGCAATGGTGATAATGGCATGGCGACCCATGCCCAACACCGCAGCAGAGCGGTGCACGGTGTGGTGGCTCGCCGCCGTCGCGTAGATACGACAGGGGCGCTGCACCCCGTCCCGACTCGGATCAATACCGATGCGCTCGAAAGCCCATTGCCGCGCCGCACCCAGCGCCACCAGATTGGCCACCGAGCCACCACTGCTGTACAGCCCCTTCATTTCAGGGCCCAGCTCGAACATCTCGGCCATCCACTCCAGAGACAATTCTTCAAGATAATTAAAGGCAGTTAAACCGAGACGCTGTGGTGCGGCCACCGAGCCCGCCAAACTCGCCAATACCCCAACGGATGTCGCACCCGTGGTAATAAAAGCCGTACAGCCGGGCTTGGGGATTTGCGAGCCATTGGGAATGATTTGCTGCCCTAACTCAGCGATCACCTGCTCGATACCCACCCCTTCTTCGGGCAATGAGCGCGCCAAGGCCCCGTGCCATTCGGCATAACGCGACATGGCATCGGGGTGTTCGAAGCGTAAATATTCGTCCAGACTATTGCCCAGCTCATGTAATCGCTGAGAAAGGGGGCCGCATTCAGCACGGTCATCATTCATGGCAATATCCTTAAGGTCTTGTTTAGGGTCTATAAACGATTAGGCCAGCAACCTTCCCCACAGGCAAGCAGGGCCACTGGCCCTGACCCAGCCAGACAGACCGAGAGCCATCGGCAGTTTGACCCCCCACCAATGAAAGCCTTACCATCGGGCCCACACTTTCACTTACTCCTCGAGATGCTCCCTATGCAGTCCTTATTTGAGCCCTTAACGTTTCTACGCGGCCCCGCCATTAAAAATCGCTTCGCCCTGGCACCCCTCACCAACTTGCAGAGCAATGTCGATGGCACCCTGTCAGACGACGAATATAAGTGGCTGACCATGCGCGCCGAGGGTGGCTTTAGCTTAACCATGACCTGTGCCGCCCATGTGCAGGCCGTTGGCCAGGGCTTTCCCGGACAGCTCGGTATCTACTCCGACGACCACCTCGAGGGGCTGACACGCCTCGCGGCGGGTATTAATAACAACGACAGCCTGTCGATTGTGCAACTACACCACGCGGGCCACCGTTCACCCGAAGACTTGATTGGCACCAAGCCCGTCGCCCCCTCAGCCCATGAAGAGTCCGGCGCTCGCGCCCTGTCGACCGCTGAAGTTGAGCAGGTGATTGAAGATTTTATTGCCGGTGCTGAGCGCGCTGAGAAGGCCGGTTTTGACGGCGTTGAAATTCACGGTGCCCACGGTTACATCCTCTGCCAGTTCCTCAGTAGCGAAACTAATCGCCGCGACGACCAGTACGGCGGCTCCCTGGAAAACCGCGCCCGCCCGCTGTTTGATGTTATCGCCGGTATTCGTGAACGCTGTGGTAAAGACTTCAACGTCGGTGTGCGCTTAACCCCCGAGCGCTTCGGCATTGTTCTCGACGAAGCGATTCAAATTGCTCAACGCCTGTTCGACGACGCACAAATTGACTATCTGGATATGTCCCTGTGGGATGTCTTTAAAGAGCCCACAGACGAAGCCCACAAAGGCCGTTCTTTAATAGATTGTTTTACTGCACTGAAGCGTGGCGATGTGCGCCTGGGTGTCGCCGGTAAAATCCGCACCCCCGAGGAAGCGAAGCAGTGTATAGAAAGTGGCGTCGACTTTATTTTACTCGGTCGTGCCGCCATCATTCACCATAACTTCCCCAAGCTGCTGGCCAACGACAGCGACTTTACGCCCTTGAGCAATCCCGTTTCGGCCGATCACTTACGCGCCGAAGGACTGAGCGATACCTTTGTTGAATATATGGGTGTCTGGAAGGGCTTTGTTGCAGATACAGAGGGCGTGATCACCCCAGAAATGCTGACCTAGTGTCTGCCTGACAAGCGTTTTAAACAGCCCAGAGCCTGCAGGCTATTTACAGATCAGGCTCTGGCAAGCGCCAAATGTACCTTGAAACCAGCACCGCAGTACAAAGCAATAACAGCTGCACCTGCCACAGGGGAACAATAAGCGCAGAGACCGACATCGTTAACCACATCGTCAATAAAGTGTAGTACTTGGCCTTGCGCGGAATGCCGCTGCCATCCAGGTAGGCGAGAATATATTTACTCAGTACCGGGTGAGAGACCAACCAGCTATAGAAGCGATCTGAACTGCGCAGAAAACAAGCGGCGGACAGAAGCAGGAAGGGCGTGGTCGGCAGTAGCGGTAAAAAGATACCAATCACTCCCAGCACAAGGGAAAGACTGCCCAGGGCGAACAACAGTACGCGAATAACACCACTGGAAATACTCTGTTTATTGGGTGTATTTACCGCAACATTTTTTATTAGAGCCATAGCTTAAACGTCCTTTTTATTGTCAAATAACCGGGCGATATCCGTATTTCTTATAAACCATCCATAAAGAGCACACTTGTTTTTTTAATACGGAAGGGCAGATTCCGCCTGCAGCGATAAAGACCATATACCCTTTTCCTCTATTCGCTAGAACGGCCTGCTTCTCCTCCAGCTTAGACCGCTTTAGCCAATTGCACCTATTTCTAGTTTGCAGTTTCGCAAACCTTTCACCCCTGAGAATCAGTGCTGCCCCTCTGGCGTATGCATTATTAGCCCGTCCAGTTGCGGCGAGGCTTTTAGCTGGCAGCAAAGACGAGAGCTTTCATTGCGCTCGTCCGTGAGTTCCAGCATCGCATCTTCATTGGCATCCATCGCTCCGATCTTGTCGACCCAGGTCGAATCAATATGCACATGACAGGTGGCGCAGGCACCCACACCCCCGCAGTCACCATCGATACCCGGCACCATATTGTCGAGGGCGGCGTCCATTAAATTAACCCCCTCTTCAACCTCTATTTCACGACGGCTGCCATCACTTTCAATATAATTGATTTTAATCATTTCTGTCTTCCTCACTAGAGTAATTCACTATTCAGCTGCGCTGACTCAGGCGACCCGCTCATGCTTGATGCCATCGCTTGCCTGGATTTTTTCGATACCCGATGGCGGGCACACTTGCCCACCCTTTGCAGGCGTATTGTTGGTAACACGAGAATCAGTCACTATCGCGGCGGGCTCATCGGCCAGTGCCTTAGCGGGGATACGGTCATCCCGCAAACGCTCGGCACTCACCTTTAAGTCCTTACTAAGAATATTGCGCGCCACGACAAATTCAGCCGGGCGATTAACGGCGTCGACAGCCAATAGACGGCCCTCGCGTAAATAAAACACCGCAAAGGATCGGCTGGCGATTTCACCGCGCACCACGGCCTGATCGTAGCCGCTATTTATTCCCGCAGTTTGCAGTTTTAAGTCGTATTGATCGGACCAGAACCACGGCACCTGGGCATAGGGCTTGTTCTTGCCACAAATTGTCGCAGCGACCGTTTTACCCTGGTCGACGGCATTCTGTACCGATTCCAGTCGCAGGCGACGCTGATAAACAGGGTTAGGATGATTCGCGCAGTCACCGGCGGCATAAATATTGGCGATATTGCTACGCCCATATTGGTCGACGAGAATGCCATCATCACAGGCGACACCGGCAGATTCAGCCAGCTCGACATTGGGCAACAGGCCGATGCCCACCACCACCATGTCGGCCAGTACCCGGTAACCACTGTCCGTCACTACCGCCACTCCTTTGCCGGCAGCGCCATCCTCTTCAATGGACTGCACCCCGGTATTACAACAGAGCGTGACGCCAGCCTGACGATGGACGTCTTCGAAAAACTGGCCCACCTCAGGGCTGGTGACGCGACTCAGGGGGGTCGGTCTTGCCACCAGTAAAGTCACTTTCAAACCGTGTTGAACCGCCACCGCTGCTGTTTCGAGACCGACATAGCCACCGCCAATCACCACCAGTCGAGCGCCTGCGGTGAACGTATTCTGCATCGCTTCAACATCTGCCAGCGTACGCAGGTAATGCACCTGGGGATGCTTTGCCCCCGGGCAATTCAGCTGCCGTACGCGACCGCCGGTAGCGAGGATCAGGTGGTCGTAATGCAGTGTTTGTCCACTCTTGAGAGCAACCACCTGCTGAGCCGAGTCAATCGCCTCAACCGTTTCACCCAGGCGCTGCTCGATATTCACCTTGCGGTAGTACGCGGCGGGCTTGATGAACAGACGCTCTCTGGCCAGCTCGCCGGCCAGAAAGGTTTTTGACAGGGGCGGACGCTGGTAAGGCAGCACGGGCTCATCGCCTATCAGCACGACGCGTCCCTCGAAGCCCTCCTGGCGCAGGCTAACCGCCGCTTGCGCGCCCGCTTGCCCACCACCAATAATCACTACTGTTTCAGTCATCACTAAAGGCTCCTATTGAGGGTTTATACGCACGGGCAAGGCTTCATAGCCCCGTAAAATGCAGGAGTAAACACGTTTCGGTTCACCGACCACTTCAATACTTGGCTGGGGCCAGCGCGCGAGAATTTCTTCCCAAAGTACCCGTATTTGCATTTCCGCCAGGCGATTGCCAAGGCAGCGATGAATACCGAAACCAAAGGCCAGGTGTTGACGGGGACGACGTCTGTCAATAATAAATTGCTCGGGGGTCTCGATGGCCTCTGCGTCTCTGTTGGCCGAGGCATACCACATGATGACCTTGTCGCCTTTTTTAATCTGCTTGCCGCCCAGTTCATAATCGGCGACGGCAGTGCGGCGCATAGAGGCCAGCGGGGTCTGCCAGCGAATCACCTCTGGCACCATCGATTCCACCAGCGCGGGATTGGCACAGAGTTTTTTGTACTGGTCGGGGTTTTGGCTGATGGCGAGAATGCTGCCGCTCATACTGTTGCGCGTGGTGTCATTACCACCGACGATAAGCAGTATGAGGTTGCCAAGAAACTGGTTCGGCGTCATTTTATTGGTGGCACCGGAGTGAGCCATCATCGAAATAAAATCGGGGGCGGGCGGCAACTTGGCGCGCTCGTTCCAGAGGCGAGTAAAGTATTCGAGGCACTGGCCCAGCTCCTGCATTTTATAGTCATCGGAAATATAATTGGCGGCACCGGGCATTGCGGTAGCCACTTCCGACCAATGGGTGAGCAGCTTTCTATCTTCCAGGGGGAAATCAAACAGGGTCGCCAGCATTAAGGTGGTGAGCTCAATCGACACTCGATCAACCCAGTTAAAGGTAGAGCCAATGGGTAATTCAGCGAGCACTTTGCGGGTGCGCTCGCGAATCGTCTCTTCAAGGCGCCCAAGGGTTGCCGCCGACAGCATCGGGTTGACCGCTTTGCGCTGGCCATCGTGCTTCGGGTTATCCATGGCGATAAACATTTCGACGCCGAGACCCAGGTTGTCATCGATAATGGTAATGCCGCCATTTTCGGTGGCCGATGAAAACACCTCGGGCTTCATCTCAACTTCCATAATGTCTTTATATTTTGTGATCGACCAAAAGGGGCCGAAGTCACTATTACTGCAGTAATGCACGGGGTCTTCATTACGCAAGCGTTCAAAATAAGCCCAGATACTATTGCTTTGAAACAGGCTGGGGTCGGAGACATTAATCTCGTCGAGCGGCACGGCATCGACGGCTTTCTGCACGGCGGCGCTGACGGCGGATTCGATCACTTTATTTTGATGAATATTCATTTTTATCCCCTGTAATGAAATTAAAAGAACTGATTTACAATCAACTCTTACTCACGAATCTAGGGGCAGACAGTTAAAACATCAATATTCTGAAAATGACATTGAGGATGCAAAAAGTGACAGCTATTACTTTATGTTTATAGAAAACAAAATAATTAACATAGGAATATATGGAAAAACCCTTTAAAGCTATGACGATAAAGCCAGGACTTTACTCGGCGGTAAGCTTTATTTTATGGAGCGAAAGGCATTATCAAAAACGTGACATGCGGCAAAATGCCACATAGCATAAATTGAAGTATTCCAGGAATAAATAAATCTGCGACCTACTGTCGCAACTCAATGAATGTTTTATGACGGATCAGCTCTCACGGAAAAGGTAACGGCATGCAGCATCTGCATGAAAACAGGTTAAGCGCTACCGAGAACCTATAGAGCACCATCGACAGACAGAAAGCCCCTCGCAAACCTCCATTTTTGACCGCCGCCGAGCACGAATGATCAGCCTGGTTGCGCCACCTTTGTAGTGAAAAAAAGGGCCGATAATTATGTCTGTACTGGGCGAGCTTAAAAGTCCTATAAGCTCTGACCCAGGAATGAAGACTATGGCCAGCTTGCTCAGCGATAGTGATATTGGCAATATCGCGGTTTATAATGGCCAACAATCAAGGCTTCCGCTTTTGGCAAGCCGCCGCCCCACGTACAAGCCTCTTAGATAAAGGACCTATTAATATGTCAGACAGTACCCTGACACAGCCTAACTCCCAGATAATGCTGAATCGTCAACGCCTCTTTATACGCTACGTCCTTGCGGTATTGGTCGACCTCACCGTACTCAATCTCTTCGACCAATACTGGGACCATGTCTATGTTGAGTCCTTTAGCGTCTCTCTACTCGCCGCCTTGCTGCTACAATTCTTATTGCAGCTGACCATTGTTGTCGAACACAAAGCCGCCAACTACTTCAAAAGTAAAGAGGGTATAAAGCACAAGATCGCTCGGGGCTTGTCAACCTGGACGATACTCTTCATATCAAAACTACTGATACTTCAGGCTATTAACTTTTCATTTGGCGACAGCGTGTTATTTAGCGGACAGGTGCACGGTCTCATTGCCTTTATTATTGTTGTCGTGGCAATGATTATTGCGGAACAGATTGTCACGCGGGTTTATCGCTCCTTAGCCTGACCCTCTCCTTGGCAGCGTAACTCCTCTGCCGAGACAGAGGAGTCCTACCAACCACCGCCAAGGGAGAGGTATAAATCTATTTGCTGATCCAGCTGAGCACGCTTAATACTTAACACCTTGCTCTCTGCAGTGATCGCCTCACGCTGTAAAGTTAACGTGTCGAGCAGATCAATCTCACCTTCTTTGTAACGGATTTGAGCTATCTTATAGGCCGTGGCGCTCTGGTCACTCACCTCACCGAGAATTGCCTTCCTGTCATACAATACTCCTCCCAGGTAAAGCTTATTTTCCACTTCAAAAAAAGCATCTAAAGCCAGTTGCGCGTAATTCAACACCGCCTGCTCCTGCTCGACATTGGCCATCTGACGATTTATTTTACGCTGCCCCCCATCAAGAATCGGTGTCATCAGTGTCCCGGCAAGTTTCCAGGCAAAAACCGAGGGATCAAACAGATGTGAAATCGAATCAGCTCCTCCCATCATTGTATTACTCAACAAAACTCTCGGTAAGAAGGCGGCCTTTGCCTGAGCACTTCGATTAAACGCTGCGGCGACGGATCTTTCAGCGGCAATAATATCGGGGCGTCTCTCCAGCAGCTCTGAGGGAAGGCCTGCTGCAGGTGGTAAAGGTAAAGCCGGGAGTGATTCAGCGACACCTATGGGCTCGCCAGGATAGCGACCCAACAATAATTCCAGCGCCCTGCCAGCATCTCGTTCGGCACGCTCAAGGCTTAACAAATGATCTTCGACGGCTGCCAATTTCGCACTATTCAGGGCGATATCCTGCCCTGTCGCCAAACCATTGTCATACCTTGCCAGGGTAATACGCAGAGTTTCTTTAAGAATTGCCTGATTTTTTTTGCTAATTTCAGCCTGCTGCTTGGCCTCTATTATTTTTAAGTAGGTTTTTGCAATTGAGGCACTCAATGATTGCTGTGCAAAAGCGTAATCCGCCTGTGCTACCTGGACATCCATTTTGGCAGCTTGAACCCCTTCACGAATTCGCCCCCAGACGTCCAACTCCAGCTGTGCCGATAAGCCTGTATCGAGAAAATCAAAAGATTTATCACCACCATCAAAGCCAACCCCAGCTTGAGGTCCATCCGCTGAACCAAAGGATCTATTAAATCCATCGTAATTAACCCCATATTGGGTTCGACCCACTGAAACATCGAGTTTTGGCCTTAAGTCTGACCCCGACCGTGCCGCTAAAAGCCAGGCTTTTTCAATAGTTTTGGCTGATACCTGCAGGTCGATATTATTGGCTTTACCCTCGGTAATTAATGCTAACAGTAGGGGATCATTAAAACCCTCAAACCAGCTATCGAGCGGTGCGGTGTCATCGGCCGCTTGCTCTCGCCAGGACTGCGGTGTTGCAACGACTTCGCCAATCGCCTCCCTCGCTTCCTCCTGCTTTGAAAGATTATTACAGCCGAGGCAAGATAGGGTCAGCAATACCAGGGCCGCACATCCACTACGATGCATGGGCAACCTCAGTATTGGCGACCTTCATAAACACGGCATACAATGCCGGCACAATTAAAAGCGTCAGCAGGGTAGAAAAACTTAAACCAAAAAATATTACCACTGCCAGTGATTGAAAAAACGCATCAAAATATAGTGGGATGACACCGAAAGCCGTTGTGAAAGAGCCCAATAATACAGGGCGGAAGCGGCTCAGTGTTGAGTCCACAATAGCATCGAGTCGCGGTTTCCCATCGGCAATTTCAAGGTCTATCCTGTCAACTAAAATAATGGCGTTTTGAATCAACAATCCAGAAAGTGAGATAAAGCCAATCATAGCGATATATTCAAGCGCGATATCGGTCACCAATAAACCAAACACCACACCGATAACACCCAGGGGAACTACCAGCCAAACAATCAGGGGCTGGCGCAGTTTGCCAAAAAGAAAGACCACCACCAAAACCATGGCCAATACAGCCATAGGAATGGTTTCCATTAATTCGCTATTCGCCTGCCCGGAAAAATGCGCCTCACCACCCCATTTAAAATGATAGCCGTCGGGCAGGGCGATATTCTCAATTGGCTCCGCAAGTCGTTTCAGCAACACCGATGTCAGCTCACCAGGGTAGGGGTTAGCCTGTACCTTAATCGTATACACCCGGTTTTCACTGAGAATATTACCATCGCGCCAGGTTGTTCTAAAGCCATCAGTCACCTGTGCAATGGGAACCATTCGTCCACTGACAGCACTGAGCACCTGAATATTTTTAATGTCATTAATACTCGCGGTTTTACTTTCTGGCATGCGCGATAAAATACCAATCAAATCATCGCCCTCGCGATACTCGCCAACCAGTTGCCCTGAATAATAATTAAGTAATGCATCTGCCAGGTCTTTTCTAGAAACACCGGCGCGACGGCCGCGAATTTCAGAATAGACCGGCTCGATGACACTGATGGGCTGCCCCCAGTCGTCCCTGATCGAGAGAGCCCAGCCATCGGCCGTCATAATGGCCTTCGCTTCATTCGCTAAACGTCGCAGCACCTTGCCGTCTGGCCCACTGAATTCTGCCTCAATCATTGCACCACTGACCGGCCCCAAAATAAAACGCGAGATCTGCGCCTGTCCCTCGGGTAATTGTTCCTCGATAAAAAAGCGCACCTCTGAAAGCAGTCTATCTATTTCACGATAGTCATCGACACGCACCAGCAGTTGTCCGTAGGCACTATTTCTTGATGCTGGACGGTAGGTCAACATATAGCGAATGCCGCCACCCCCGACGATTGTTTGCACGGCACTGACGCCCTCAAGACTGCGTACGTAAGCCTCTATTTTAAGCATGTCCTCTTCGGTGCGCTCAATTTTTGCACCCTCTGGCAACCAATAATCGACCACTATTTGTGGTGTGGTTGATTGCGGAAAAAACCCCTTGGTAACAAATTGAAAACTGTAAAGAGACGATAAAAATAATAGTCCGACGCAGGAAAGAACCCACCAGCGATGCAACAAGACCCAATACACGAGGGGTCTATAGAAGGCAAAAATTACGCGCTTGCCCGGCTGCTTACTCAAGGCACGCCTGTTGCGAAAAAACACATAGCAGGCCAAAGGCGTAATCGTCATGGCAAATAACCAGCTAAATAATAATGCGATCATCACAACCGTAAACAAATCACCGGCATATTCCGCAGTCCGACCCGGTGCAAAGCCTATCGGAGCAAAGGCGATAACCCCCACCAGTGTCGCCGCCAGCAGTGGCCATCGTGTTTCTTTAAGGACGCCATTAACAACACTCAGTCTACTTTGCTTGCCGCCATCGCCCTCGACTATGCCCACAAATATTGCCTCGACGACGACCACCGCATTATCCACCATCATTCCCAGGGCGAGAATTAAGGCCCCCAATGACACGCGGTGGATTGGCACCCCGGCAAGCTCCATCGAGGCAAAAGTTGCCGCCACGGTCAACACCAACACCAGGGCGACGATTAATGCCGCCGAACGCCCCATAAAGAGCAACAATGAAAGCAGGACAATCATCAATGCCGAGAACACATTGAAATTAAAGCGTTCGACGGATGACTCAACCGCCTTACCCTGATGATAGTATTCAGAGACATCCATACCCAGTGGACGACGATTGAGGGTTGCAGCCAATTTTTCATCCACCGCATTGCCAACGACCACCACATTTTCACCCGCCACTGTGGCGACGCCCAGGGCAATGGCCGGTCGACCCTGGTAGTAAATAATTTTATTGCTCGGTGTTTTATAACCGCGATAAATAGTGGCGATATCTTTTAAATAGATGACTTTGCCATCTGCTGCCGTTGACACCAGTAGATTTTTTATTGCCTCGACAGAATCGATAGCACCCGAGGGATCAATCACCAGTCGCTGGTCGCCAATCACAACGCTACCCGCCTCGACCACTGAATTTTGCTGAGCCAATATATCGTAGAGTTTTTGCAACCTGACACCGAGAACGGCCCGGTTTTCTGCTGAAATTTCTACAAAAATAGCTTCGTCTTGCTCACCCTGTAATTCCACCTTGGCAACGTTTTTTACCTGCAGCAGCTCCTTCTGCAGTTGCTTGGCATAGGTACGCAATTCTGCGGGACTGTAGTCCTCGCCCGTAACAAAATACAGCATGCCATAAATATCACCAAAGTCATCTTTGACGATCGGCGCCAAGGCTTCTCGTGGTAGTGAGGGTGCCGCATCACGAATTTTACAGTAATTTCAGACAAACCTGCCGATGATTTACTGCTTATCGTCTCCAGCTCCTGTAATTGCTGCAGAGCAGTTTCTAGTGGCTCCGAAATCTCCTCAGCCACTTCCACCGGGCTAGCGCCAGGGTATTGTGTGAAGATTTTCGCGCTACGAATAATAAACCCAGGATCTTCAAGTCTCGGTATATTTTGATGGGCATGCCAGCCAGCAAAAAACACTAAACATAGAGTGATAACAAGCGATAGTCGGTTCTTCAGCGAAAGTTCAATCAGACTCATAGGTCTTATTTTTATATCTGTCCATTAATTTGACCAGCGGCTAACTTCCATGCCCTCTGATAAATAGGAAATACCGGCGGCGGCAATTACTTCTTTTATTTCCAAACCGGTAATCACGTTAAGCATTTCCCCAACGCCTTCTTCCAGTACAACATCTCTTCTCGACAAGCGCATTGAGTCACTATCCACCACCCAAACAAAACGTTGTTCGCCATCAGAGGCAATTGATTCCAGAGGGATGCTCACAGATGAAAATTCACCGGCCCCTTGCGCAGATTTCTTTATCCAGGCCACCGCGTTCATACCTGGCAATATTAATAAACCTTCTGGTTCTGAAAATGTAAGTGTCACTTCATAGGTTTGAGAGGCGGCATCCGCTTCAAGGGAAACACTCTTGAAAGCAGCGGGAATATGCCGTTGTGGCGCAACATCGAGAACCAGATAGCCTTCCAGTTGTGGCTCGTCACCCCCTCCAGCCTGCGCCATAATTCGCGCCGGGAGATTGAGTTTCGCCTCTAGTTCACCCTTACCCAATAGGGTTATTGCGGGCTCTCCTGCATGCATAGGCTCATGCTCCTCGATAGCGACCTTGGCAATAAAGCCTGAAAAGGGTGCAATCAGTATGGAGTCTCCCAGCGCCTTGTTTGCTGTTTTCAGCTCGGACTTGCTGACATCGTATTGATACTCGCGTTTTTCGAGAATACTGCGCGATATAGCGTCCGCTTTAATCAGGCGCAACGCTCGCTGGTATTCAGTGTCCGCATGTTTAAATTGTGCCCGTACTGAGTTTAATTTCGCCTGCAGGTCGCGCTAAGCTCATTACCGTGGACTGGGAGGATTGAATAACTGCCGGAAAATTCATTTCCTCAGGCTTACTCTCATGCCCGACAGTAATTAACTTGACCGGTCTCACCCACTCCACCAACTGCACTTGACTGCGATTATTTTCAAAGCTGCAGGCCCCGAGTAGTGACAGTAGAGAAAGCAGCACATAACAATTTTTATACTTTAATGGCCTGGATTTCATTCTTCATTCCTTGAGTTTTTATTACTGTTTTTGCCACTACCTCTCGATAAAGCCCAGGCCAAAACTTAAAATTCCAAGACAACAATTGCCACAACTTGACAGCCTCAAATAACAGAGTCCCTCTTTAATCGACTAAGTTACCCATTGACGCTGTCTAGCACCAGCTGCTTGTGGACAATCTCCAGGTGATAAAACAATCATTACCGGCCTAAAACGTAGGCTACAACACCAAGCACTCGCATCGAATGCAGAACCTTCCCCCTTACAATGACCAAAGTAGGGGCTTTTTTTATTATAATAATCCAGGATAAACTCTCGATTAATACGACAATAGCTTTAAAGCATTGCACCAAAGCCGTTGGGCAATCGCCAAAGATATTGATAACCAACTGGATCGAACAAACCTTATAATTAATTTTTATCGGCTTGATTTCAACTGTCAGAATTACCAGCCCCCCGCAGCCACTCTGAAAAACCAGACCACACTCGCTCGCACCCAAAATCAAAAAGCGGGGCTATGGGAAAGCGTTTATGTCACCAGAAGCTGGAGGTGCAAAGGCGAATAGCAGCCCCTGCAAACCCTACCGGCAGTGGGGTACCGCTCGAAATGATCTACTTCGGTAAAAGCAGCCGTCAAATTGCTATCGGAGCCGCTATACCCGGATGGGGCTCGTAGCCCGCAAGGGTGAAATCTTCATAAGAAAAGTTAAAGATATCGCTGATATCTTGATTCAACGTCATTTGTGGCAGGGGTTTTAACTCTCGGGCAAGTTGCTTGTCGACTTGCTCTAAATGATTCAAATAGAGATGAGCATCGCCCAGGGTGTGAATAAATTCACCCGGCTGCAGACCCGTAACCTGAGCCACCATTAAAGTCAGCAATGCATAGGATGCGATATTGAAGGGCACACCGAGAAAAATATCGGCACTGCGCTGGTAGAGTTGGCAGCTAAGCTTGCCATCGGCGACGTAGAACTGAAAAAAGGCATGACAAGGGGCCAGCGCCATACGGCCCTGTTCAACATTAGTCTGGGGGGAAATGCTCTCATCCGGAAGTTGTGCGGGATTCCAGGCGGAGACAATCAAGCGCCGCGAGTCGGGGCGAGTGCGCAGTTGCTCAATAACTTCGGCAATTTGGTCGATAGCCCCACCGCTAGGCAGTGGCCAGGTGCGCCATTGATAACCGTACACCGGGCCAAGATCACCACTCTCTGTCGCCCACTCATCCCAGATCGAGACCCCGTTGTCACGCAGGTATTGAGTATTGGTATCCCCCTTCAAGAACCACAGCAGCTCATAAATGATGGATTTCAGGTGCACCTTCTTGGTAGTGACAAGAGGGAAGCCAGCCGCCAGATCAAAACGCATTTGATGCCCGAAAACACTGCGCGTACCAGTGCCGGTACGGTCGCCCTTTTCGACGCCCTTGTCGCGCACATGGCGCATTAAATCCAGATACTGCTGCATGACTACCTCATAACATTAACTATATCGAGAACTGCATCGAGCCCAACAAATCATTCAAACTCTTACCGCCGTCACCGTTCGCTTGCGCCAGTAACTGTAGATTATCAACAGTAGGCCGCCAACGACCATTGGCAGGCTCAGCAACTGACCACGGGTCACCCAGTCGAGAAAGTCGAAGCCGATATGGCCGTCGGGCTCGCGGGCAAATTCAACGAGCGAGCGGAACAGGCCATAGCATAATAAAAACAGACCGCTGATCGCTCCCTCTGGCCGTGGACGACGAGAATAGCAAAACAGAATGATAAACAGCAGCAGACCCTCGAGACCTGCCTGATAAAGCTGGGAGGGATGGCGGGCAATTTGCTCGGGGTCACGGGGAAAAATCATCGCAACGGGCCAGTCGCTGGCGCGACCCCAAAGCTCCTGACCGATAAAGTTGCCGATGCGCCCCAGCCCTAAACCGATAGGTACCAGGGGGGCGACAAAGTCGGTCACCGCCAACCAGGGTTGCTCGAGTTTGCGCGCATACAGCAGCAGGGCGACGATCACCCCCAGCAATCCACCGTGGAAGGCCATGCCGCCCTCCCAAATTCGCAATAACCACAGCGGGTCGGCGAGCCATTTATCGAAGTTATAAAACAGTACATAACCACAGCGGCCACCGAGTATCACGCCAAAGGCGGCGTAGACGATTAAATCTTCAACCTGATCGCGGCGTAGGGGTGACCAGGCACGCTTGCTGCGCGATGTCGCCAGCAGCCAGGCCGCGCCAAAACCCAGCAAATACATGACACCGTACCAGTGCGCTGTCAGCTGCCCAACGCTGACAAGCACGGGATCGATAGTGGGATAAGTCAGCATAAACAAGCCCCCTGGGCGCTCGGTAATATTTTATGGCGAGCATCGCTTGGCGTCATTGAGGCCTGCAAAGACCTAGCACCCTTGCTCATTAAGTTAACAACGGCCGAGACCCTACGCCAGGCACTAGGCACTGCGCAAATCCAGCACCGGCCAGGCCCGTTGTTTCGCCTCGGCGAGTAATAGTGCATCGGGATTAACCGCCACCGCATGATCCACCACTTTCAGCAGCGGCAGGTCGTTGATCGAATCACTGTAAAAATAACTACCCTCCAGTGTTTCACCCTTTTCCTCGAGCCACTGCTGCAATCGCGTCACCTTACCCTGTTGATAACTGGGCACACCGGCAACCCCGCCCGTGTAGCGGCCGTCTTTCTGTTCCGGATCGGTGGCAATGATCTCGCTAATCCCAAAGCGCTGGCAAATGGGCTCGACGATAAAGCGGTTGGTGGCACTAATCACCATCAGCTGATCGCCCGCCGCACGGTGCTGCTCAACCAGGGCCTCGGCGGCAGGCAGCCACATTTTGCTCACTACCTCATCCATAAACTTGCGCTGCAGCTCAAGCAACTCTTGCGGCTCAAGGGCTGCCAAAGGGGCGAGGGCGAAGCGCAAATACTCAAAAATATCGAGCTTGCCCTGTTGATAGTCCTCATAGAACTGCTCATTCATGCGCGCATAGTGATCGGGATCAACTTTCTTTTGCTGCACCAAAAACTCACCCCAGGCGTAGTCGCTATCGCCGGCAAGCAGGGTATTGTCCAAATCAAATAGCGCCAGAGGCATGCTTTACTCTTTAATGTCGTAGCTATAAAAGCAGGCAGAATACCGACTATCTGGCGCAATTCAGCGCCATTTGCCGCACCCGGAGTAACTGTGGAACAATGGCCGACAACTCTTGACGCCGGGGCACTTATGGACACAATCGATAAAGATGGCTTTCGCCCCAACGTAGGTATTATTGTCGCCGATGGCAATGGCCGACTGCTGTGGACCAAGCGCGTCCGCCAAAATGCCTGGCAGTTCCCCCAGGGGGGAATAGACCCCGGTGAAAGCCCCCGCGACGCCATGTATCGCGAGCTTCACGAGGAGATTGGCCTCGAGCAAAGCGATGTCAAAATCCTCGCCAACACCCGCGGCTGGCTGCGCTATCGTCTGCCAAAACGCTATATCCGCAAGGGCGAAACAACCACCTGCATCGGTCAGAAACAAAAGTGGTTTTTGCTACTGCTCAACAGCACCACCGACCAGATTCGTTTTGACTGCGGCAAAAAGCCCGAATTTGACGGCTGGCGCTGGGTTAACTACTGGTACCCCATCAGTCAGGTGGTCGACTTTAAGCGCGACGTGTATCGCCGCGCCCTGAAAGAGCTGGCGCAAATCCACAGCGACTTAGAAAAAAAACTGAAGCCCCAGCAGTGAACACCCGATGCTGAATTCACTGCGCAGCATTCTTCAGGAGGTCAACTCAGCCAGCGATTTTGCGGCCCTGTTGGAGATTATCGTCAATCGCGTGAAAGCGGTGATGGGCACCGGTATTTGCTCGGTCTACCTGCTCGATGCAAAAAAACAAGCCTACGTGCTCGCCGCCACCGATGGCCTGCTACCCGAGGCCGTTGGCAAGGTATCGATGACCAGCGAACAGGGGCTGGTCGGATTGGTAGCCCACAAAGCCGAGCCCCTCAACCTTGAACATGCCGAGACCCACCCCCGCTTTGCCTACTTCCCCGAGACCGGTGAAGAAAAGTTTAGCGCCTTCCTCGGCTCACCGATAATTCACCATCGCACCGTGCTCGGCGTTCTCGTGGTACAGCAACAGCAGCGACGCCGCTTCGACGAAAGTGAAGAGGCTTTTCTAATCACCATTGCCGCCCAGCTGGCGGGCATTATTGCCCACGCCGAGGCAACGGGTGAACTTGCTCGCACCCTGTCACCAGGTTTGGTACCCGATGACGCATCCGACGAAGCCCACTACTCCGGACTCGCCAGTGCCCCCGGCATTGGTATCGGCGTTGGCATCGTCGTCGCTCCCGCCGCCGACCTCAACGCCGTGCCCAGGCGCCGTGTTGACGATATCGACGGCGAGCTAGCGCAGTTTCGCGATGCCCTCGACAGCACCATCAAAGATTTAAAAACCGTCCACCAGGACCTCGCCGACAAACTCAACCCCGAGGAAATTGCCCTCTTCGATGTTTACGTCAGCATGCTCGACGACAATTCACTGGGTGGCGAAGTCAGCGAGCGGATAAAAACCGGGCTCTCGGCGCAATACGCCTGGAGCCGCGTCATTCTCGAACATATCCGCACCTTCAACGCCATGGAAAACCCCTACCTGCGTGAACGCGCCACCGATGTGCGCGATCTCGGCCGCCGCGTGCTGGGCTATCTGCAACAGCAGCAACACGGCGAAAAGCACTACCCCGAAAATACGATTTTAATTGGCGAAGAACTGGCGGCACCCAATCTCGCCGACGTGCCCTTTGAAAACATTCGCGCGATGGTTTCTGCCAAGGGCTCGTATAACTCGCACATGGCCATTCTCGGCAGAGCCATGGGCATACCGACGATAATGGGTGCCATCGACCTGCCCTGGGCAGATCTCGGCGGCTGCGAGCTGATCGTCGACGCCCACCAGGGTTTGGTCATCAAATCCCCCACCGGACCACACCTGGAAGCTTACGAGAAGGTCTACGCCGAGGAAAAAATCTTCGCCGCCGATCTCGAGGCGACCAAAGACGAGCCCAGCGACACCCTCGATGGCCACCATGTTTCCCTCTGGGTCAACACCGGGCTGCGCATCGACTCCATGCTCTCCCTCGACCGGGGCGCCGAGGGCGTTGGCCTGTACCGCACGGAAATACCCTTCTTTATGCGTGAGCGCTTTCCCTCGGAGGAGGAGCAACGCCAGCTCTACCGCGAACAGCTGGAGATGTTCAGTCCCCGCCCGGTGACCATGCGCACCCTCGATATCGGCGGCGACAAGTCCCTGCCCTATTTCCCCATTGAGGAGGAAAATCCCTTCCTCGGCTGGCGTGGCATACGCGTCACCCTCGACCACCCGGAAATTTTTCTGGTGCAGTTGCGGGCCATGATGCGCGCCAGTATTGGCCTCAATAATCTACGTATTTTGCTGCCGATGATTTCCAACACCGAAGAACTGGACAGTGCCATGGTGCTGATCAAACGGGTGTATCAGGAGCTGACATTAGAAGAGGGTTACCGCTTTGACATGCCCGCCATCGGCGCGATGATTGAAGTCCCGGCAGCGGTGTATCAAATTAGTGAAATTGCCAAACGGGTAGACTTTATTTCCGTTGGCACCAACGACCTGACCCAGTATCTACTCGCTGTCGACCGCAATAATCCCCGGGTCGCCGAGCTCTACCACAGCTTTCACCCCAGTCTCTTGAAGGCGCTGCGCATTATTCTCGACGATGCGAAAAAATATCACTGCCCGGTCAGTGTTTGCGGCGAACTAGCGGGCGAGCCCCTCGGCGCCATTTTGCTGGTGGGCATGGGCTATGAATTTCTGTCGATGAGCGCCGCCAATCTGCTGCGCGTGAAAGCCATATTGCGCCAGTTGAAGCTCAGTGATATGCGTGAATTCGCCGAACAGGCCAGCCTGTTGACGGACACCTTCGCCATTGAGGCCTATCTAAATGACGCTCTCAGCCAACCAGAAATTGCCCGACTAATACGGCCCGCGAGCAGTCCTAGCCTGGAATAAAAAGTTTAAAGTGCCGTAACGAGCAGCCTCAAGCCACGCTAAATTGATATTGCCGCAACTCACCCAGCGGCTTACCCTGTACAAAACTTTGCTCGGCAAATTCAATATTGCCTTTATCGTCAATCAGTAAAACGGTGGTGCAGCGCGTGCCATAACTGGGGCCGACAATAAATGGGGATGACAGGCTGCGCTCCATTTCAATCCCCAATCCCGTATCAGGCAGGAGATGATCGGGAAAGGTTTTTCGAGAACCCAACACCGTCAGCAAGGACTCGCTATTCAACTCATCCTCTTCAATCGCAAGATTGAGTCGCGCCCGCGCCAACTCAGATTTTGGCCAGGGCGTATCGAGAGAATCATTACTCAAGGTGTAAATACCCGGATTCAAATGTTGTGTTCGACCGCGAGCATTGGTGCAGTACAGCAATTCCTGGGCGGAACCCGCGAGCAAGTTGAAGCCGCTGTACAGTTCGCCCGACTCCACGACTTCTTCAAAGTAGTCCTCACTGCTACCTTCGTTCAACAGAAAGCCGGTGGGTAGTTCACCCCGAGATTTATCCGCATAATAGCCACCACCCCGGGTATTGGTCACCGTCGCCCAGTTGCCCTTGCGGTCAACACCAAACCAGGTGCCGCCGGCATCGAGATCACGCCCGGCGAGAATACTCGGGCTATCGGCCCAAAACTCTGCGGGCTGCGTGGGACGGTCATAAAACTCATCCCGATTCGCCACCACAACCAGTGGGTAGCGCGAATGGGCTTGAAAGGCGAGGGTGACGAGGCACATAGGCTGTAAGTGTTAGTTGCTGTATTTATTGAAGCAAAGGCAAATCAGCCCAGATCCCGCGCAAAAATCGCTTTCAAATAAGACGTTTCAGCAATGGAGGGATGGATGGGATGATCCGGGCCCTGACCCAGTGAAGCAAGTATCTGCAAGCGACGACTGCGCGTACCACCGGCACTACGAACAATGTTCTGCAATCTATCGACGGGCAAGTGCATGGAGCAGGATGCCGATACCAGCAGGCCACCCGGCTCGAGTAATTTCAGCGCCAGTTCATTAATCTGATGGTAGGCCTTTTCGCCCTGCTTCTGATCTTTCTTGCGCTTAATAAAGGCGGGAGGATCAAGCACGATAATATCGAAACGGCGCCGCTCTTTGACCAGCGTTTTCATGACTTCTGCCGCCTTGCCCTGCAAACTGCCGACCAGCTCGCCTGCACCATTGAGCTCAGCATTATGTTGCACCAGGTCAAGGGCGGCCTGCGAGGAATCAACGCAGATAACAGACGAAGCGCCCGCCGCTGCTGCCTGCACACCCCAACCACCGGCATAACTGAACACATCGAGGACACTTTTATCGGCACAAAAGCGCTGCATAAAGGCGCGGTTTTCCCGGTGATCATAAAACCAGCCGGTCTTTTGACCGTCAGCTAAAGGTGCTAAAAAGCGGCAGCCATTTTCGACCAGTTCGACCTGCTCCGGCACCTCGCCGAAGAGTACGCTTTGCTCTTCGGGCAATTGCTCCGCGACGCGAAAAGCACCTTTGTTTTTACTGATAATGCCCTTCGGCTTGAGCACGTCCCGCAGGGCTTCAAGCACCAACGGCATGCGGCTATCCATACCCGCCGTGGTGGTTTGCAGGGCCAGATAGTCGCCGTAACGGTCCACAATCAGTCCCGGCAATAAATCAGCTTCGCCGTAGGCCAGACGATAGCAATGCTCGGGATAGAGCTGATCACGCTGGCTTAATGCCGTTGTCAGCCGGTCGACAAGCAGGCTGGCATCGAGCTCTCTATTGGACTGACGACTGTAGAGCCGAGCGCAAATTAAGCTGGCGGGGTTCACCGTTGCCGCGCCAAGGGGTTTGTCGCGGCAATATCGACCTCGTTGCTATAGATCCATAAATGGCCGCCTCGCAGGCGGCGGTCGGTGCCTTTTTTCAGGCGTAATACGGCGTCGGGCATGTAAGTTTAACTCGTTGTTTGCAATCTATTACAGCCACGCCCGGTATAAAGGGCGCGGCATCTGGAGACCGAGGGAAGCTATTCCTCTGCGGCGCTTTCGATGTATTCATCGGCGCTGAGCAGGTGTTCCAGCTCGGAGGGGTCGGACATTTTCAGCTTGAAAAACCAGCCGTCGCCATAGGGGGAATCGTTGATAATTTCTGGAGAGTCTTCCAAATCTTCGTTAATGGCGATCACTTCACCCGACACGGGGGCGAAAATATCGGAGGCCGCTTTTACCGACTCCACTGCGCCCGCTTCATCGGCCGCCGATAATTTATCGCCCACTTCTGGCAACTCAACATAGACCACATCGCCGAGGCTCTCCTGGGCGAAGTCGGTAATGCCAATGCTGACGACGCCATCACCCTCGTCGAGTGTCCACTCATGGGTGAGGGCGTACTTAAGTTCTTTGGGCGTGTCACTCATTACCTGTCTCCACTAACAAGGGTTATCAATTGTTGCGCTTATGTATGACTGGCCCGGCTTATTCAGCTTAGAGTTAGTCGACACGGGGCGTAAATACTGGCTGGCCGTGGCGCACAAAACCGGGGGCAATCAGCCTCACGGTCTCGCGCTTTTTGCGCATCATCACTTCGGCCCGCTCGCCCGCTTGTGCCGGGACTCGGGCCAGCGCGATAGAATACCCCAGTGTCGGAGAAAAGCTACCACTGGTAATCACTCCCGGCTGTTCGCAATCATCAAGATAAACAGCCTGGCCATCGCGCAGTACGCCGCGCCCCGTTAATAATAAACCGACCAGTTTGTCTTGCGGGCCCTCGTCAAGCGCAGTTAATACCGCACAACGACCAACAAAATCCCGGTCGCCGTCCTGCAGTGCAATCGTCCACGCCATATTCGCCTGTAGGGGTGAAATGTTCTCATCCATTTCATGGCCGTAGAGATTCAAGCCGGCCTCAAGCCGCAAGGTATCACGGGCCGCCAGCCCCGCTGGCAATACACCCGCCTCGTGCAGTTGCCACCAAAAGGCCTCGGCCTCGCTACTGGGCAAGATAATTTCCAGGCCATCCTCACCGGTATAGCCGGTGCGCGCGTATTGCCAGTCACTCGCGGTTGGCGATGACGGCGCAAAAACACTGGTAAAGGGCTTTAGCGCCTTGATTTTATCGCCCGTGGCCTGCCCGACGACGGCGCTGACCCGCGCTATTGCCTGCGGCCCCTGCACGGCAATAATGGCGAGATCATCCCTCTGCTGAAGAGTCACCTGAAAGCCCTGGGCATAGTCGTTCATCCAGGCCAGGTCTGTATCGCCGGTGGCACAGTTGAGCACCAGGCGAAAGCCACGAGGCAGGGCATAAACAATCAGGTCGTCTACCACACCGCCCCTGTCATTGAGCATCGCGCTGTACAGGCCCTGACCGGGGGCGGTGATTTTGGCGACATCGTTGGCGAGCAAATAACGCAGATAGGCCGATGCATCACTGCCGGCGATATCGACCACGGCCATATGGCTAACATCAAACATGCCACAGTCGCGCCGCACACAGTGGTGCTCTTTTATTTGCGAGCCGTAGTGCAAGGGCATATCCCAGCCACTAAAGTCGACAAACTTGGCGCCCATCGTTGCGTGAGCTGGATATAAGCAGGTACGAGAATTCATCTATAGTGGTTCACTATTCTTATTTACTTGTGGCTTGCTTGTAACTTAGTGACGGCATAAAAGTGCGCAGCTCAAGTTACCCCGACTTCGCCGGCGCTTTCGATTATTATTAACTCAGAATCATAAATATAGCGCAACAAGGCCCTATTATGACAACACCATCCGACAAGGCCACCTCATCTACCCGCTCGCCAACACCCCCGCCCACCATTAAGAACAGCCGTACCTTTAATGTTCACACCATGGGCTTGGACGGCTCATTAATGAGTGATTTTTACTACCGGGTGATGCTCGCCAGCTGGCCGCAATTTTTTATTGGCGCCATTCTGATCTACCTCTGCATCAACGCCGGCTTCGCCCTGGTGTATTTTTTCGGCGATAACATGATTATCAATGCTCGCCCCAACTCGTTTATCGACGCCTATATTTTTAGCTTTCAAACCAGTACCACCATTGGCTACGGTTATCTCTTGCCGAAAAACGGCATTACCCATGTCATTGTCATGGTTGATGTTTTCTCTGGGCTATTATTTGTTGCAGTATTAACCGGGCTGGTCTTCGCCCGCCTGGCCAAGCCCAAAGCCCGGGTATTATTTAGCCAACAAGTGGTGATCACCCAACACCGTGGCCAGACCACCCTGCTGGTGCGTCTGGCCAATGGCCGCAAACGCTCCTCCATCATCAATTGCCATGTTAGCGCCGTACTGATGATGGAAGACCGTGACCCTGAGAGCATGTTCGAGCGCCACTTTATCGACATGCATCTGCAACGCAATAACGTACCGATCTTTGCGCTGACCTGGACGCTGGTACACACCATTGACGAACAGAGCCCGCTTTACGGTCTCGACAAAGCAGCGATTGAAAGCTACGGCACAATTTTAATTATCACCCTCGATGGCATTGAAGATGTTTTTGCCCAGACCGTGCACACCAATTATATTTACGAAGCTCAGCATTTTCTTTTCAATAAGCGCTTTGCCAACATCCTCACCCGACACTCAAGCGGCAGCCGCATGATTGACTACACACGCTTTGACGAGGTCGAAGACGATCACTAAAAATTGATGCCCTGAAAACCTGCAAACTATTTCCCTATGAACCCTTTCACACGGAGAAGTGAGAGGGCAGCACTTGCCCCATTCCCCCGCAAGTACCTAATAAAAAATTAAACCTGCCTGTAACTTTTCGCCAGCGAGCTGCGTATTAGTCAGCACACCAAGCAAGTAACCACACTAATTAATAAGGAACAATGATGAAAAATATAAAACTAATTGCTGGCGCAATTGCTTTATCCCAGGCTGTTTTAGTTGGTAATGTGGTCGCCGCAGGTCGAGGCAACGACAAGCCTATTGGCGCTATTTACGTTGAAAGTCAGGGCCTGTTTTACGATACTTTTGTGACAACCATGCTACCACCAAAAGGGGAATTCCAGAAATTAGACCCCGCTGGCGAACATGGCCCGACGACCGATTATGGCCCCGGAGATGAAGGCTATGTCGGTGGACGCTGGTGGATTGATACCAACAACGATAATGTCATGGATGAGCTTGATACTTATTTCTCTTGCCCACTATTGGGACCGGGCAAAGCAGAGTCTTAACAGCCCTGCATAAAACAGGATCGAGCGCTGGTTTGGAATTGCGTCAGGACGCACTGCAATTTCAAACCATTACTCGCTTTTCCTATCCACCCTTAAATAAGCCCTCCCGCTACTCTAGACCCGTCTACGTTAAACCCATCGCCTGACGAATAAGACTGTTCTTTAAGGGTGCTAGGCGATTGAGGCCACTCATGCCGATATTGCGCAGCAGTCGCACAGGCAGCTCGTCACGTTCAAACAGACGCTTAAAGCCTTCCATGGTTGCCATCATCGCCAGGTTGTCAGGCTTGCGGCGGCGCTGGTAGCGCTT
>MAAC01017890.1_pt1 | contig 30035 bp, 27 predicted proteins | sample 1115981 | NCBI WGS metagenome assembly MAAC01 (sample SAMN04961126, study PRJNA320927) | seawater metagenome | isolation source: sample BD02T64 sea water enriched with oil for 64 days | place: USA:Gulf of Mexico | collected 2013-07-27 | reverse complement strand
ATTAAAGCCTCTCAATTCACTTCAGCATCCAAAACCATAAAAATCCATACACATTGCCATCAAAAGGCATTGAGCAATCAGAAAGTAACCTTCGATATACTTAATCTTCCAATTAATTATAAACCTACAATCATTTCATCAGGCTGTTGTGGTATGGCGGGGAGTTTCGGATTTGAAAAAGATAAGTATGAGCTTAGCATGCAAATAGGGGAGTTAAAATTATTTCCTGCGATTAGAAAAGCATCAGATGAGGTAATTATTGCTGCTAATGGTACTAGTTGTAGGCATCAAATAAAGGATGGTACGGATAGACTCGCTTTACATCCCGTTAGTATATTAAGACAAGCCCTTGAAGATTAGTGATTAACAATTTATAATTGGAGATTGACGATTAAACGTTTCAACAATTTAACATATAAACAATTATCCAACTCACGTTTTTGGTTATTGTAATATTAAAATTTACATTTGTTGAAAACCTAACTATGGCAGGAAACTCCTTCGGAAATTTATTTAAACTGAGCACTTTTGGCGAATCTCATGGAGAAGCGATTGGCGGTATTATTGATGGTTGCCCTGCTGGATTAGAAATAGACTTAGCTGATGTCAATAGAGATATGAACAGGAGAAAACCTGGGCAATCAAAGATCACCACCCAACGTAAGGAGGAAGATGAAGTAAAGTTTCTATCAGGAATATTTGAAGGTAAAACTACGGGTGCACCTATTGGATTTATGATTGAAAACACCAATCAAAAATCGAAAGACTATTCGCATATCAAAGATGTGTATCGACCTTCCCATGGCGATTTTACTTATGATAAAAAGTATGGCCACCGCGATTATAGAGGAGGAGGAAGAACATCTGCAAGAGAAACAGCTTGTAGAGTAGCGGCAGGTGCCATTGCAAAACAATTAGTTAAAGACATTAAGATACATGCCTTTGTATCTTCCGTTGGAGATATTTATATCGATAAACCTTATCAGGATTTGGACTTTAGTAAGATTGAATCTAATATGGTTCGTTGCCCAGATGAAGACATTGCAAAGAAAATGATTACCAAAATTGAAACCATAAAAAAAGCTGGAGATACTATTGGTGGAACGGTGATGTGTGTATTGCAAAATGTCCCAATAGGATTAGGAGAACCTGTTTTTGATAAACTCCACGCACAATTAGGAAAAGCAATGCTGTCGATTAATGCTGTTAAAGGATTTGAATATGGTGCTGGATTTTGTGCTACTAAAATGAAGGGTAGTGAACATAACGATCTTTTTAATGAAGATGGTACTACCCAAACCAATTTATCTGGAGGAATACAAGCTGGGATTAGCAATGGCATGGACATTTATTTTAGAGTAGCTTTTAAACCTGTTGCCACTTTAATTCAAAAACAAAAAGCCTTAGATAGTCAAGGAAATATAGTGGAAATGCAGGGAAAAGGGAGACACGACCCCTGTGTAGTTCCAAGAGCGGTTCCCATAGTAGAAGCTATGGCAGCTTTGGTCTTAGCAGATTTTACTTTAATTAATAAAACTACCAAAATATAAAACTACCTTAATAAAAAAATAGATTTTAATTATTAATAGTACTCGACTTTTCGAGCAAAGAATATGAAAAAACTAGCATTACACTGGAAAATACTTATTGGAATGGCACTTGGAGTCATCGTGGGACTTTTAATGACTATGGTAGATGGCGGTATGCAACTAGTTCAGGATTGGATAAAGCCCTTCGGAAAGATCTTTATCAATTCCTTAAAGTTAATTGCTATTCCGTTAATCTTAGCAGCTTTAATAAAAGGGGTATCCGATTTAAAAGATATTTCAAAGCTTTCTAAAATGGGATCCCGTACCATTATTATTTATATCATGACTACGGTTGTAGCAGTTTCCATAGGATTGATTTTGGTAAATACTATAGCTCCAGGTAAAGCTATTTCGGAAAAAACCAGAGCAGAAATGGTAGAAAACTACAGTGGAAATACTGCTAAATACCAAGAAACCGCATTAAAACAAAAAGAATCTGGACCGCTACAAGCCTTAGAAGATCTTGTTCCTCAAAATATATTTGAAGCAGCGACAAGTAACCGGAATATGCTACAAGTCATCTTTTTTGCTGTATTCTTTGGTATAGGATTAATATTGATTCCAGAGGAAAAAGGAGAAACTGTAAAAAAGTTCTTTGATGGCTTTAATGAGGTTATCCTAAAAATGGTTGATTTAATAATGCTAGCCGCTCCTTATGGTGTTTTCGCATTACTAGCTGCATTGGTAGTAGAATCACCTAGTGTAGATTTGTTTAAAGCATTAGGTTGGTATGCGCTAACTGTAGTTTTAGGTTTGGTTATGATGATTGGGATTTACATTTTAATCGTCTTTTTGTATACCAAGAAAAAACCAAGTTTTTTCATCAATGGTATATCACCAGCACAATTATTAGCATTTTCTACAAGTTCTAGTGCCGCAACATTACCGGTAACGATGGAAAGGGTGACAGAACATTTAGGAGTAGAAGAGGAGGTATCCAGTTTTGTACTACCTATTGGAGCTACTATTAATATGGATGGAACTAGTTTGTATCAAGCAGTAGCTGCAGTTTTTATAGCACAAGCCTTTGGTATGGATCTTTCTTTTGGTACTCAATTAGGAATTATAGCAACTGCTACATTGGCTTCCATTGGATCTGCTGCAGTTCCTGGAGCAGGAATGGTTATGTTGGTTGGAGTTTTAGGCTATGCAGGGATTCCAGAAGCTGGACTTGCTCTTATTTTTGCAGTTGATAGACCATTAGATATGTGTAGAACTACCGTAAATGTTACTGGAGATGCTGCTGTATCTATGATAGTAGCAAAATCTATTGGAAAATTAGGAGAGCCTCATATTAAAAATTGGGATGATAATTATGATGAGGTGAAATAAATTTAACTAGCCTATAAATACAAAACCCGAAAACTAATATCGATAGTTTTCGGGTTTTTATATTAAGTTAATTTTTATTTAATTCTTTTTATGAATATCCATTTGTGGAAAAGGAATTTCAATACCTGCTTTATCCAATTCAATTTTGCAAGTTTCTGTCAATTCAAAATACATATCCCAATAATCTTCGCTTAATACCCAAGGACGAACATTGAAATTAACAGAACTATCTGCCAATTCTCTTACATTAACCACAGGTGGAGGGTCTTTAAGCGTTTTATCATTATCTACTAAAATCTTCATTAAAACTTCTTTAGTTTGTTTGATGTCTGCATCATAACTAACACCCATTATAAGGTCAATTCTTCTGAGCTTTTCAGTTGAATAATTAGTGATATTCCCATTCGATAAGATTCCATTAGGGATAATAATCTCTTTGTTATCTGGAGTGTTTAGTTTTGTTGTAAATATTTCTATTTCCTTTACTGTTCCAGCCTCTCCTTGGGCTTCAATATAATCACCAGTTTTAAATGGCTTAAATATTAAAATTAAAACTCCTCCAGCAAAATTAGACAGTGAACCTTGCAATGAAAGACCAACAGCCAAACCACCTGCAGCTAATAAAGCAGCAAAAGAGGTGGTTTCAACTCCTAAATTCCCAAGAATGACAACTACTAATAAAATTTTTAATAAGCCTATTATTATACTAGATATAAACTTTTCCAAACTCTCATCATATTCCACTTTGTCCATGGCTTTGACAAGTAGTTTTTTAATTTTTTTAATAACCCATGAACCAATAACCCATAATGCAATAGCTCCTAGAACTTTTAGTCCATATTCTAAACTAAAATCTTTTAAAATGTCCACCCATTTTTGTACATCGATACTTTCCATAATAATTAATTTTGTGATTAATATGCAAAGAAACAAAACATTAAAATGCATATAAAGAAAAAGCCGCTAATATAAATTAGCGGCTTAAATTTATTATGAATTTTTGAATTAACTCTTTTTATGAATGTCCATTTGTGGGAAGGGAATTTCAATACCAGCTTTATCTAATTCAATTTTACATGCTTCCATTACTTCAAAATACACATCCCAATAATCTGGACTATGTACCCAAGGTCTTAGATAAAAATTAACAGAACTATCCGCTAATTCTCCTAAATAAATCATAGGAGCAGGTTCATCGACTACTTTGTCATTGTTTTTTAAAATATTTAATAGCAAGTCCTTGGTTTGTTTGATGTCTGAATTATAACTTACTCCAATAACAAGATCAACTCTACGGAATTTTTCTGAAGAGTAATTGGTAATATTACCATTAGACAAAGCTCCATTGGGAATGATAACTTCTTTATTATCCAAGGTGTTAATTTTGGTGTTAAAAATTTGAATCTCTTTTACAACCCCCGATTCTCCTTGAGCTTCTATAAAGTCTCCAGTTTTATAAGGTTTTAAAATCAATATTAAAACCCCTCCTGCAAAATTGGAAAGAGATCCCTGTAAGGATAGACCTATAGCCAAACCACCAGCTGCTAATAAAGCTGCAAAAGAAGTAGTTTCTACTCCTAGATTTCCTAAAATAACAACAACAAGTAATACTTTAAGAGTACCAACGATTAGGCTTGTGATGAATTTTTCTAAACTCTCGTCATAATCCACTTTGTCCATTGTTTTAATAAGCAACCTATTTATTTTTCTAATTATCCATGAGCCAATAACCCATATTGCGATAGCTCCAAGAAATTTTAATCCATATTCTGAACCATATTCAATTAATTTATCCAACCAAATTTGAGCATCGTCTTGTAGGTTTTCTACGTCAACTTGTAAATCATCCATATCTTATAAAATTTATTTTAAATAAAAATAACAAATCTTTTTAAGCTTGAAAAAAATAATTTTTAATAGTGTGTGTCATCCAATTTTTAGAGCACCACATCGAAATTTTAGGATGCACTTAATATAAAATCGTTACTTGTATTCGATAATACTTTTAGTTACTACCCAATTACTCTCCTAATAATTTTGCAATAAATAATTACTCATGAAAAGATATGCTCTTTTTTGTGTATTGTTATTGCTACAACCCATTGTGCATGCACAAGTAGGAATAAATACAATCAATCCTAGTTCGGCGTCTGTTTTGGATGTTAATAGCTCTTATGATGGTGTCAATTATGGAGGGTTAAAACCTCCTATAATTGCTTCCTTAGCAGAACGAAATTCCATACAGCCAGGAATAAGTGATATTGGTTTACTCATTTTTTTAAGTGATGCCGCAAACAGTAATTTTTGTTTCCAGATTTGGAATGGCTCTACTTGGGAAAATATATATTGTATTATTACTCCAGCAATAGTAGATATAGCAACACAAGATTTTGATGCCAATCAAACTTGGGCCTATTCTGTTGCTCCTTCATTTTACAATGTTGGTAATGATATTTGGGATATCGTAAATACACTTCCTGATATTACTGGTGTTACTGGTAATTTTCTAGGTTGCAGAGATTTGGACAATACCAATGGTGGTGGAAATTTTATTCATGAGATTGCTTTTAATAATGTAAATGTTTCTACTTATACCAACGTACAAGTAATATTTGACTATGATATTTATGAATTTGATAATGGGGATGATGTTTATTATGAACTGTTTCTTGATAATGTTAGCCAAGGATCTGTTCAATTAATAAATGGGAGTAGTAATTATAGCGAAAGGGGGGCTAAAGTCTTAAATGTACCTTTGGGAACTACAAATGTTAGACTAACAGTTGGGATAGACCAAAACGGAGATGACGATACGGGCGGCTTTGATAATTTTAGAGTTATAGGGCTATAAAAACTTCTTCTTTAATTCTGATGTTGGGATCATACAAGTCTCTTTTTTTCCATACCATTTATAGCGATTTCTAGCTATAACATCATATACCCAATTGCGTATAAAGTTGGGAACAATTATAAAACTAAAAAGCAAGGGATAGCCCCCAGAAAGAGATTTTGTAATATATAAAGCTGCTGTTGATTTTATATAACACTTATCCTTATCAATTAATAAAATAGAATCTGTTTGTGAAGTATCAATATTAAATTTGGAAGTGTATTCTTGGCCTATTTCACTTTGCAACGCTGCAAACCGAAAGCGATCCTTTTTATCATTTCGAATTATAAGGTTAACAGAAGCATTGCAAAGATTACAAACTCCATCAAATAAAATAACTTTATGTTGTTGGTGGTTACTCATTAAACTTTCTCCAATTCTATCATATTCACATTAGTAGTAAAAGTACCATAATTAACTATGGCTTTCTTTTTTTCGATCTTATCTATTGTGCCAATTGCAATTCCATCAATCATTCTCACACGATCCCCAATTTTTAAAGCTACTTTTGGTTTAGGAGGTGGGTCTTTTTTCGCTTCTTCTTTCTCTATTTTTTTACGCTGTCTTATCACTTTTACTTTTGCTTCGACTTCTTGTTTTACCTTTTGTTTTTTTACTTTTTCTTTCTTTTTTATTGCAGGTGCAACTTTTTTAATCTTGCTATTTTCAACCAAAACCATCTTAAAAAGCTCCTCTAAAAGGGCTTTCTTATTCTTGTTATTATGATAATGTTTGGATAGAGAATCCATTTTTTTACCCAAACTAATTACCCGCTGATTGGAATCAAACATTTCTTGGTAACTTTCAAGTTTGTCTTGAATCTTAACATTTGTTTCTTCTAATTGTTTGCTATTTGTTCTGGCTTTTTGCTCTTCCGTTTTAAGCGATTCTGAAGTTTTTCGAAGCTGAAAACGCTCCTTCTGTAGATTAGCTATACTTTTATCAAAACGTACTTTTCCACTCTCTATCTTCTTTTTAGCCTTGTTGATTAAACTATATGGAATCCCATTTTTCTGCGCAACCTCAAAAGTAAAAGAACTCCCAGCTTCCCCCAAAAGCAATTGATACATGGGTTCTAACGAATGATTATTAAATTGCATATTCGCATTGGTAGCATATGGTAATTCGCTTGCTAGTAATTTTAAATTGGTATAATGTGTGGTGATTACACCAAAGGCTTTTCGTTCGTAAAAAACTTCGAGAAAGGTTTCAGCCAATGCACCACCCAATTCGGGATCACTTCCCGTACCAAACTCATCGATAAGAAATAATGTATCTGCCTTACATTTCTTTAAAAATTGATTCATTTTTTTCAATCGGTAGCTATAGGTACTCAACTGATTTTCTATAGATTGATTGTCACCTATATCGGTAAGGATTCTATTAAAAAAGCAAAATTCACTCGATGAATCTACAGGGACTAACATTCCAGATTGTAATAATATCTGAAGCAATCCTACTGTTTTTAAGGTAATACTCTTTCCTCCAGCATTAGGTCCAGAAATTACAATGATTCTGTTTTCAGGATGCAATTCTATGGTTTGAGGAAATGTTTTTTCCTTTCTAGCATTGTTTGCTACCAATAAAATCGGGTGATATGCTTTTTTTAAATACAGTCTTTTTTTATTGGTAAGTAAGGGTAACACCCCATCAATTTCAATTGCATATCGAGCTTTTGCATGTAAAACATCAATTGAAGTAAGATAATCTTGATAGGTAACCAGTAATGGTTTGTATGGTCTAACAAATTCGGTAAGTTCTTTTAAAATCTTTTTAATTTCTTCAAGCTCCTCATAAATCAGATTACTCAATTCATTAGCATACTCCAAAGTTTCTTGGGGTTCCATATAGACCAAACTTCCCGTTTTAGAATTCCCCAAAACAGTTCCTCGAATCTTTTTGCGATACATGGCTTTTACCGCAAGTACTCTGCGATTATCAACTATGGTTTCTCTAATATCGTCTAAATATTCTTGTTGTGCATAATGTGTAAGTGCTTTTGAAAAAGAGGAATTAATCTTTCCTTTTACTACTTTGAGCCTACTTCGAATAGCAGCTAAATTATCTGAGGCATTGTCTTTAACCTCTCCATACTTATTTATTTTTTTATTAATTTCTTCTGAAATGAGACTTGTATAGATTATTTTATCAGAAAAGGAATTCAGAGAAATATAAAACTCTTCAAATTTTTTAAAAAACTTTAAAAGAACCTGAGTTGTTTGAGTTACAGTTAGTATTTTTCTATATCCTGATACCTCCAAAGTACTGTTTTCGATAGTTAGCAAATGAAGCTCTTTGCTTATGGAATCAAATCCATGATTGGGTATCGGACTGTCACTATTAAATGAAGCTGTAAATTCTTTAACTCGATGTAATTCGGGTTGAATATTTTCTATTTCAGAAAAAGGAATGATTGCAAGAGTTTTTTCTTTTCCTAAGGGTGTAATACAATAGGAGGAAACCTGTTGTAAAATCAATGGAAACTCTAAACTTTCTAATGTTTTTTTAGGGATGTTAATCATACTTCCTTTATTTTTTTTCAATAAGAATTAAAGGTAAACCGAAATAGTAAGTACTGTCATGGTAAGTAATAAAAGTATAATAATTAACGGTGTTACGAATTTTAACCATTTGTTATATCCAACATTTACAATGGCCAAGGATGGTAATATTAATCCTGTAGGGTTTATAAAAGCAAACAAGCCCATTCCATATTGATAGGCATTTACTATAAATTCTCTTCCTATACCAACACCATCTGCTAGGGGAGACATAATGGGCATGGTTAATACAGCCATTCCAGAAGAAGAAGATATAAAAAACGACAAGCCTCCATAAATATAAAGCATGGTATTAATAAACAGGCCTTTATTCATCCCGTCAGTTAAACTACTCGAATAATAGAGTAGGGTGTCACTAATTAATCCATCTTCCATTAATATGGTAACTCCTCTAGCAATTCCAATAATAAAAGCAACTCCAAGCAATTCGGTAGCACCTTTTACAAAAGTATCTACAAATACACGTTCTTTAATTCTAGAAATAACCCCAATTAATACAGCACCTACAAAAAATACAGATGTCATTTCTAAAAACCACCAATCCAACTTAGAAACTCCATAAATCATCACTACAAAACACAATACAAAAACGAGTAATATCATTCTTAATCGGGTGGTTAACTTTACAGAACTGTTTGCTGAAATACTTCCAAACATCTTTTCAATTTCTTCTTTTTGATCGTAAATTATAGATTTTGTAGGATCTTTTTTAATTCGTTGTGCGTATCGAAGAATATATATTATACAGATTAGAAGCCCTAAGGCCAGCATAATAAATCTTCCGTTAATTCCAGATGTCCAATTAATTCCAGCGGCATCTGAAGCAATTATAGTACTAAAAGGATTTACCGTAGAGGCCATAGTTCCCATAGAAGACCCTATATAAATAGAAGCTAATGCTACAATAGCATCATATCTGGCCGCTAAAAACACAGGAATTAGTATAGGGTAGAAAGCAATGGTTTCTTCTGCCAAGCCAAAAGTAGTTCCTCCTATGGCAATTAGCGTAGTAACCAAAATAATTAAAATGTATTCTTTCCCTTCCAATGCTTTTCCCAACCAGGAGATTCCAGCTTCAAAAGCCCCCGTAGAATTAACTATTCCTATAAGCCCACCAATGATAAGAACCAATAAAATGATATCAGAAACCCCAATAATTCCTTTTAAAGGCGATTGTATATACTCCTTAATTCCCTGAGGTCTTGGTTCTAATTTTTGATAGGTATTTGGAATACTTATGGGTTTCCAAATATCACCACTAGTAAATTTTTCCAATGGTATCTTAACGAGTAAGTTGTCTAAGGTTTGTTGACTGGCTTCTAAAGTTTCTTTTTCTTCTAAGTGAGTAATCGTAAACGTGTTTTCTGTTTTATCGTAAGAAAGTCTGTTGTATTGTCCTGCAGGGATTAACCAAGTTAGAATGGCAACGATACCGGCTATAATCAATAAAACAGTTTGTGCCGTCGGAAATTTATTTTTTTTCTTTAGTAAAGTCAAAATCTATATTTTTTTATATGAATTGAATTAATAGGGGCTGTCCTTGCAGTAAACTTTTTCTTTTATTAGTAATTTTGCTCAAAAGTAATCATTATGACTGTAAATATTGACCCAAGTTGGAAGGAACAATTACAAGAAGAATTCGATAAACCATATTTCACAGATCTCACTGCATTTGTAAAACAAGAATATACCGATCATACTTGTTATCCACCTGGTGATTTAATTTTTTCAGCATTTAACCATACGCCTTTTCATAAGATAAAAATAGTTATTATTGGGCAGGACCCCTATCATGGTGAGGGACAAGCGAACGGCTTATGTTTTTCTGTAAAGGATTCTGAAAAACATCCACCTTCATTGATAAACATATTTAAAGAAATTGAATCCGATTTATTAATACCTTACCCGCAAAGTGGAAATCTAGAACGTTGGGCAAGCCAGGGGATACTTTTATTAAATGCTACCTTAAGTGTAAGAGCGCATCAAGCAGGAAGTCATCAAAAAAAAGGATGGGAGCAATTTACAGATGCAGTAATTTCTAAACTATCCAAAGAAAAAGAAGGACTTGTGTTTTTATTATGGGGAGGCTTTGCAAAAAAAAAGGGAGCGAAAATTGATACCAATAAGCACTTAGTTTTAATAACTGGACATCCCTCGCCATTAAGTGCAAATAGAGGGTATTGGTTTGGTAACAAGCATTTTAGTGAGGTAAATGGGTATTTGAAGGAATCAGGAAAAGATCCTGTTCAGTGGTAATTGTCTAAAGCAAATATAATTTTATTCGTCTTCAGGCATGTGAGATTCTGGATCGTTACAGCTAAATTGAAGTATTAGGTAATTGGTAACTAATAAGGTCCCCAGTATGATTAAAAATGTGATCATAATTCTTTATTAACATTTACATGATGTTTAATAAATAAAAAGGTTGCGTCCAGATTAAATTATTACAGGTTTTTAATTATTTCATGAGAAGGTATCGTTCTAGAAATTAATTTTAAGTTTAGTAGTTTATTCTGAACCTCATCTACCTTATTTTCTGAAATTTGATCCTGTGACCACTCAGTTAATTCAAGCCATTGTTCCACATCCTCTAATTTTTGATTATATCTTTCAGAAATTAAATGAGCTAGTGAAGGTGTTTTTTTAAATTTTTTTGTTGTTTCATTTATGATCTTCAGAATAGTTTTAATACTATCTTCTTCATTTTCTAACACATCATTTCTTACCGCAATCACAAAACAAGGCCAAGGAGTAGGGCACTCACCAACCAATCTAAAGGTGTTATTATCTACAAAGGGTTTCGTTGTAAATTTTTCCCACATAAAATAATCTCCATTTCCATTGGGTAGTTCTTCTAAAGCCCCATTCAAATCTTTGATCACTTCAAATTTTAAATCGGTATCTAGACTCCAATTCTTTTGTTCCGCATGAACATAGGTCATTAAATGAGACCCACTCCCATACCTACTAATAGCTGCAGCGCTGCCTTTTAAATCTTCAACGGTATGGTGATTTGAATTTGATGCCACATGAATTCCCCATATTAATGGCGACTTGATATAGACCTGAACTATTTTACAATCATTCCCATTTATAATATCTCGTATAATCCCTTCGGTAAGGATCACTGCCATATCAATTTCTTTATTCCGAAGTGCGGTACACATTTCTCCAGTCCCGCCATAAAAATCTTTCCAACGTAAATTTATTCCTTTTGCGGTATATTCTTTGTCCCGAAGTGTAAAATACCAAGGTAAATTAAAATGTTCTGGAACCCCCCCAATAGTGAAATTTTTCATTCTACTAGTTTTTCAAGAGTATATTTTATAAGCTGATCAACAACAAATCCGGGGTCTTTACTAAATGTTCCGTCAGCTCTATTGGCAATGATAGCGTTTAAGGAAAGTGCTTTATGTCCTAATAATTTGGATAAGCCATAGATTGCAGAAGTTTCCATTTCCAAATTAGAAATCCGATGACCACTACTGGAAAAAGAATCAATCTTCTTGTTCAAATTAGGGTCTTCTATGGGAAGTCTTAAAACTCTGCCCTGAGGTCCATAAAATCCACCAGCAGTAGCTGTGATACCTTTATGGGTATGTTCACTCTCCATTTTTTTTTCAAGACTTTTATCGTTTTCAATAATGATGGGTCTCGATTTATGAGTATTCCAATTAGTGAATTCAATAAACTCGTTTTCTAAAGAAGGGTTTGTTATTTTGTCAATTAGATAAGAATGCATCATCCCGTTTAAATCTAACCCATGGGTGCTTAATACAATGGAATCTACAGGAATATCCTTTTGAAGAGAACCGGAAGTTCCAACTCTAATAATATCCAAACAGGTTAGGTTTTTCTTAGGGGTTCTTGTTTCTAAATCTATATTAACAAGAGCATCCAATTCATTGATTACAATGTCTATATTATCGGGTCCGATACCAGTAGATATTACGGTAATACGCTTGCCTTTATAGGTTCCTGTTTGTGTTTTGAATTCTCTCTTTTGAATTGAAAATTCGATAGTATCAAAATACTTGGTGATTTTTTCAACTCGATATTGATCTCCTACAAATAGGATGGTATTTGAAATATGTTCTGGTTTTAAATTAAGATGGTATACACTTCCATCTGGATTTAATATTAATTCTGATTCTTTTATCTTCATTGGTATACCTAGAAAAGGGACTTTTTAAATTAACCTCCAACACGTTTTACCTTAAACCCTTTGTCCTTTAAAAAGGCCATTATTTTATCCCTATAATCTCCTTGGATAATAATCTGTTCGTTTTTAAAACTCCCCCCAACACTTAATAGCTTCTTTATTTCTTTTGCGAGTTGTTTGAAGTCTGAATCTGCACCAGTATACCCTTCAATAATCGTTATAGGCTTTCCTTTTCGTTTTTCATATTTGCAAATTAAAGGATCGTCTTGTAGCCATAAAGTAGAATCTTCTGTATTGCCCGTTTCTTCGGAAAGGGTATGTTCTGGAAATAAATTTTTAAGTTGATCTTGTAAATTCATACTATTTTTTTAATCCAATTTCAGCCAAACGCTGTTGTAAAAAATCTCCTGAAGTAATATCATCAAAGGCCTTTGGATGGTTCTCATCGATACATTTTTCTAAGCAATTTAATTTCATATCACTTCTTGGGTGCATGAAAAATGGAATGGAATAGCGAGCAGTTCCCCATTCTTCTTTAGGAGGATTTATAACTCTATGAATCGTAGACCGTAGTTTATAATTGGTATGTCTTTCTAACATATCTCCAACATTAACCACTAAATCTCCTTCTTCGGGTTTTGCTTCAATCCATTCGCCATCATGTCTTAATACTTGTAGTCCTCCTGCAGAAGCTCCCATAAGCAGGGTAATTAAATTGATGTCTCCATGAGCACCAGCACGAACAGCACCTTTGGGTTCATCCATAATAGGAGGGTAGTGGATGGGGCGTAAAATACTGTTCCCGTTAGCGATCCAATAATCAAAGTAATTTTCTTCTAATCCTATATATAAAGATAAAGCACGAAGTACATACCGTCCTGTTTTTTCTAATAATCGGTAGGCATCCATCCCAGTAGCATTAAAACTTGAAAGTTCGTTAACCATAACATTATCTGGATACGTATCTATTAGATTAGCATCTTCACTAACTTCTTGTCCAAAATGCCAAAACTCTTTTAAATCTCCTTCTTTTTTACCTTTTGCATGTTCCTTTCCAAAAGAAATATAGCCTCGTTGCCCAGCCAATCCTTCAATCTCATAACTTTCTTTAACCGCTTCGGGAAGAGCAAAGAAGTCTTTTATCTCTTTATAAAGTTTATCCATTAAATCATCACTTAAAAAGTGGTTTTTTACAGATGCGAAACCTATTTCAGAATAGGCAGTTCCTATTTCGTTGACAAACTTTTGTTTTCGTTTTGGATCTCCAGAAAGGAAATCGGCTAAATCAACACTAGGTATATTAGTCATAACTTATAATTTTAATATTGCAAATATACCAAATTAGATAATGTATATAACCTTTGAAGAGATTTCAACTAAAAAATAATATCCTTTTGGGCACAAATTAAAAAGTGAAAAGAAATAGTTTTAAACGTTGGTTTTTTTCTACTTTTGAAACCATAATTTAAGATATGAATTCCGATACAGTAACCAATATACAGTTCGATTATAATAAGAAGCAATTAGATAACGAAACACTTATCAAGCTCTATAAATCAATGCTTAAGCCTCGATTAATAGAGGAGAAGATGTTGATCTTACTTCGACAGGGAAAAATTTCAAAATGGTTTAGTGGTATTGGCCAAGAAGCGATTTCGGTAGGTGTTACTGCTGCATTAGATAAAGAGGAATATATTTTACCAATGCATCGAAACCTAGGGGTGTTTACGGGTCGTAATATTCCTTTAGCTCGTTTATTTTCTCAATGGCAAGGAAAAGCTAATGGTTTTACAAAAGGAAGGGATCGAAGTTTCCATTTTGGAACCCAAGAGTTTAATATTATTGGAATGATTTCGCATCTGGGCCCGCAGTTTGGGATCGCTGATGGTATTGCATTAGGAGATTTATTAAAGAAAAACAAAAAGGTTTGTGCAGTATTTACAGGAGATGGCGGAACAAGTGAAGGGGACATCCATGAAGCGCTTAATGTAGCTTCTGTATGGCAATTGCCAGTTTTATTCTGTATTGAAAACAATGGCTATGGTCTTTCCACACCATCAAGTGAACAGTTTAATTGTGAATATTTAACCGATAGAGCAAAGGGTTACGGAATGGAGTCTCATATCATAGATGGGAATAATATATTAGAAGTCTATACCAAAGTTAAAGCGATAGCGGAAGATGTTCGTATAAATCCACGTCCTGTAATGTTGGAGTTTCTCACCTTTAGAATGAGAGGACATGAAGAGGCGAGTGGTACTAAATACGTTCCAAAGGAATTGATGGAAGAATGGGCATTAAAAGATCCTTTAGAAAATTATACGGCTTTTTTAAGAAATGAAAATATCTTAACCGAGGAAGTTGAAGTTGGCTTTAAAAAGGAAATCATAAAAGAAATTCATGACGGATTGGAAATTGCTTATGCAGAACCCAATATTGAAGCTATTGAAAGTGAAGAGTTAAGTGATGTTTATCAACCATCTATATATCAAGAAGTTACGCCAAACAAAAAAGAAGAAAGCCTTCGTCTTGTGGATGCTATTTCTCAAGGATTAAAACAATGCATGCGACGTCATGATAACTTGGTTTTGATGGGGCAAGATATTGCCGATTATGGAGGGGTTTTTAAAATTACGGACGGCTTTCTTGAAGAATTCGGAAAGGAAAGAGTACGTAATACGCCCATTTGTGAATCAGCCATTGTATCTGCTGCCATGGGGCTGTCTATCAATGGATATAAGACCATGATGGAGATGCAATTTTCAGACTTTGTTACTTCGGGTTTTAATCCCATCATTAACTTATTGGCAAAATCCAATTACCGCTGGAATCAAAAAGCAGATGTGGTGATTAGAATGCCTTGTGGTGCAGGAGTAGGAGCAGGACCTTTCCACAGCCAGACCAACGAAGCTTGGTTTACCCACACTCCAGGTTTAAAAGTGGTCTATCCCGCATTTCCTTATGATGCCAAAGGTTTATTAGCTACTGCTATTGAAGATCCAAATCCCGTATTATTTTTTGAGCATAAGGCCTTATACAGAAGCATTAGACAAGATGTTCCAACAGACTATTATACACTGCCCTTAGGAAAAGCATCACTCTTACGTGAAGGGAATGCAATTACGGTGATCACATATGGAGCTGGTGTACATTGGGCGTTAGAAACACTAGATGAAGTTTCAGATGTAGCAGCAGATCTCATCGATTTAAGAACCTTATCTCCATTGGATACCGAAGCCATATATGCTTCCGTAAAAAAAACAGGAAAGGTTATTATATTGCAAGAGGATTCTATGTTTGGTGGGATCGCTTCAGATCTTTCGGCGATGATTATGGAAGAATGTTTTGAAGAGCTAGATGCACCTGTAAAACGTGTTGCGAGTATGAATACTCCAATTCCTTTTGCTGCTAATTTAGAAGCACAATACCTTCCAAAGAAAAAATTTAAAAGCACGTTATTAGAATTGCTTGACTATTAATTTATAAAAATCGAAATCCTTCCTAAAATACCTGTACAAAGACTAGCTGTTAAACTAACTGCTACTGGAGAACGTAGTCTTCGTAGCAACCATCCGTGGATATTTGAGGATAGTATAGAAAAGATAAATAAGGAAGGGAAATCGGGAGATATTGCCATTATATTTAGTCACACTAAAAATAAAGCGATAGGAGTGGGCTTATACGATCCTGATTCCCCCATTCGCATTAAAATACTTTACAGTGAAGGAGGAATAACAATAAATGAGGAATTCTTTTCTGAAAGAATAAATCGCGCTTATGCTATTCGTATTCCTTTATTAGAAACCCAAACTAATAGTTATCGATTTCTTTTTGGGGAAAATGATGGCTTTCCAAGTTTTATTGCAGATGTATATAATAAGGTATTGGTGATAAAATTATATTCTGCCATATGGTTTCCCTATTTAGAAACCATATTAAAGCACTTGATAGAAGTGAGTGGCTGTGAAACGGTAGTGTTGCGGCTAAATAGGAAATTACAACAACAAAAGAAAACCCACGGGCTTTTTGAAGGACAAGTCCTTTATGGAAAGCTAACAAACGAGGTGATTCCCTTTATAGAACACGGGGTACATTTTTCTGCCAATGTAATAAAAGGACACAAAACAGGATATTTTCTAGACCATCGAAACAATCGAAAGCGAGTAGGGGAACTCTCTAATGGGAAAACCGTGTTGGATGTTTTTTCGTATGCTGGCGGATTTTCTGTTCATGCTTTAGCAAATGGCGCCAAAGAAGTTACCAGTATAGATATTAGCAAACAAGCTTTAGCAATTGCTATTGAGAATGGAAAATTAAATTCTTTTTCAGGAAAACACCATACCCTTGCTGGTGATGCCTTCGAATTGTTGCAACAACTCATAACAACTCATAAAACATTCGATGTAGTAGTGATCGACCCTCCATCCTTTGCTAAAAGCAAAAAAGAAATGGAAATGGCAAAAAAGAAATACCAGCAATTGGCACAATTGGGAGTACAACTTACTGCAAGAGGTGGAATGTTGGTACTCGCTTCCTGTTCTTCTAGAATTTCTGCAGCTACTTTTTTTGAAATAAATGAACGTGTTTTAAAAGCACAATCTAGATTATTTTCTGTTTTGGATACTACGCAACATGATATAGATCATCCCATTACTTTTCCTGAAGGAGCATATTTAAAATCAGGATATTATCTTTTTTCAAAATAATTCCTTACATTTAGATAATAGAAAAATTAGATTGTAAGAATTCTCTTTACTCTTAATTTATTCTGAAGATAACTAACATTTATCATTTTTTAGAAATGACTTAATGTTTAGCTTTATTCCTTCAATTAAAAACAGGTATTTATGAACCGAGCAAGACAATAACTTTAATCTTTACTAAAGAAATTAATTGCGAACACATATGTTACCGCTAAAAGTAAAAACTTAAACATATGAAAATATACGACGATAAGCACATTAAAAACGTAGCCTTTGTTGGTGCGCATAACAGTGGAAAAACCACCATGGCAGAAACCATGTTGTTCGAGGCTGGACTCCTCAATAGACGTGGGACGGTAGAACAAAAAAATACGGTAGCCGATCACCACGAAATAGAACAAGAAAGACAAACCTCTGTCTTTGCGACGCCACTCCATACCGAGTGGCGAAATTATAAGATAAATATTATAGACACCCCTGGATTAGATGATTTTGTTGGTGAAATAATTTCATCTATTCGTGTAGCCGATAGTATTGTGAATGTAATCAATGGACAACATGGGGTTGAAGTAGGGACCGAAATAATTTGGAACTATATCGACAAATACCAAAAGCCTACCCTTTTTGTAGTTAACCAAATAGACCATCCTTCGTGTAATTTTGAGGATAGTTTAAGAAGTATTAAAGAATTAGTAGGGAATAATGCGATACAAATTCAATACCCGATAAAAATCGATGGTGCTCAATGTATTTTGGATGTGCTTAAAATGAAGGTCTATAAATTTGGTGAAAAAGGAGGGAAGCCAGAAAAATTAGAAATTCCTGAGGACCAAAAGGAAATGGCAGATATGCTTCATAACGAATTGGTTGAAAAAGCTGCAGAGAATGATGAGGACTTATTAGAAATGTTTTTTGACAAGGGCACTTTGAATGAAGATGAAATGCGTCAGGGAATTAAAGCAGGGATGTTAAACCACGAATTATTTCCAGTTTTCTGTGTTTCTGCATTAAATGATATGGGAACCGGAAGGTTAATGGGCTTTATCGATAATGTAGCGCCTGCTGCTGCCGATTTAAAACCTGAACAAAGTGTGGAAGGAGATGCCATTGAACCTACAGCAGACGCACCCACTTCCTTGTTTATATTTAAAACCGTTTACCAACCCAATCTAGGGCAACTTACCTTCTTTAAAGTGAAGTCTGGCGAGGTGAAGCTTAACGATAAACTAGAAAATTCTAGAAATGATAAAGTGGAGATCTTAAATCAGCTGTTTATCATGGACGGAAGCAAAAGAGAGCCTGTTACCAAATTAACCGTTGGGGATATTGGAGCTACCTTAAAGCTGAAGTTTACCGAAACCAACGATACCTTACATACCATAGGAAAACCCATTACTATTAAACCAATAAACTATCCTGCACCCAGAATTAAAAAATCGGTTTCTGCAGTAGATAAAAATGAGGATGAAAAGTTAAGTGATGCACTTAAAAAAATTCATAGTCAAGATCCAACTGTCGTGGTCGAATATTCTACAGAGTTACGGCAAATGATTTTGGGCTGCCAAGGAGAATTACACTTGGTGACCATTAATTGGACTTTGCAACATGTTTATGGTATAGAAGCAAAATTTGAGCAACCTAAAATTGCTTATCGGGAAACGATACAACGATCTACCTCTGCCAGTTATCGACATAAAAAACAATCTGGAGGATCTGGACAATTTGCACAGGTACATATGAAAATAGAACCTTGGCATGAAGGAATGAATGAGCCAGAAGGATTTAATATTAGAGGAAAAGAAGAGGTGAATTTACCTTGGGGTGGAAAACTGATGTTTTATAATTGTATTGTCGGAGGTGTAATTGATTTACGCTATTTACCAGCAATTATGAAAGGGATATTAGAAGTGATGGAAGATGGTCCTTTAACCAAATCGTATGTAAGAGATATTCGCGTGATGGTATATGATGGTAAAATGCACGCTGTAGATTCTAACGACATCTCCTTTAAGATTGCTGGAGCACATGCATTTAAAGAGGCGTTTTTAAATAGTAAACCAAAATTATTGGAACCCGTGCAAGAATTAGAAGTAAGAGTTCCAGAAGAGATGGTAGGGAACGTAATGACCGATTTACAGTCGAGACGCTCTATTATCTTAGGTTTTGAAAGCAACGATCATTACCAAGTTTTAAAATGTAATACCCCATTAGCAGAGCTTTATGGATTCTCCACAGATTTACGTTCGTTAACTAGGGGTAGGGCTACGTTTAGTTCTGTATTTTCATCTTTTGAGCCCGTACCCTCAAATATTCAAAAAGGATTAGTACATCAAGAAAATTAATAATTATAAACAATTAAAATCAATACATATGCAGACGAAAGTAGTTTATTTAAGTGATTTAAAGTTTAATTTAGAAACTTGGAAAAGGGAGTTGCGTTTTCATTTTAATGAGATGGATACGTTTCAAGAAAAGTTAGAAGAAATAGCTTCTAGAGAATTTGGAATGAAAGCATTAACTCCTTTAGAAAATTTTCAGAATAGGATCATGATCGAAAAAGATGTGATTTCAAAATTAATGCATCGATGTAAGGCGAAAATGAGAAATATTCAATTAGCGGATTATAATGAAAACATCGATGGGAGATTACAAAACGAACAAAGTACCTTGCGTGACGATATGGTGACCTATGTTAAACTTCATAATGAGCTTAAAGAAGAAATGATGAGTTACTTCTTAGAATGGTTATAGCCTGCTTTATGCGGAATTCAATTAATTGCAACATGAGGTTGTTATAACTCTCCAATTTTGAGACCACATCTTTAGTCTACAAAGGTGTGGTCTTCTTTCTTTTAGATTTTATTTATTAAAAAAAAACTTAAACAAATTTATTACCACTTCTATGACAAATAGACTATAGAAAACTTTTTTAGGGTCTAATTATTTTTTAACGTATTCTTATTACTAGCTCATAGTTACTTTAGTTACTTTAGGCTCCAACTTTAAACTAATCTCAATGCGACGAATTATATCTGTACTTTTAATTTTTATCTCACTTTTTATTTCTTGTAAAAAAGAAGTGACAGAAAACCCTAAAGAATTTAAAATAGATTACGAAAAATTCACACTTGACAATGGATTAGAAGTGATATTACATGTAGATAGAAGTGATCCAATTGTAGCTGTTGCCACTATGATGCATGTGGGTTCTAATAGAGAGAAAAAAGGAAAAACGGGATTTGCACATTTCTTTGAGCATATGAGTTTTAATGATTCAGAAAATGTACCAAGGGGTGCAAATCGTAAAATGATTCCCGAGTGGGGAGGAAGTAGAAATGGGGGTACCTGGAGTGATGGAACTGTTTATTATGAGGTAGTACCCAAAGATGCCTTTGAGAAAATTATGTGGATTGATTCTGATCGTTTTGGTTATATGATCAATACCGTAACCGAAGAAGCTTTAGAACGAGAAAAGCAAGTAGTTAAAAACGAAAAAAGACAACGTGTTGATAATGCTCCTTATGGCTATACAGATGAGATCATTAGAAAAAATCTATATCCTGAAGGACATCCTTATAGTTGGACTGTTATAGGGTCTTTACCCGATTTACAAGCCGCGACTATTGATGATGTAAAAGAGTTTTATACTCAGTATTATGGAGCAAAAAACGGTTCCTTAGTCATTGCAGGGGATATAGATATTGAAGAAACTAAAAAATTGGTAAGGCAATGGTTTGGAGAAATTTCAAGTGGTCCAGATGTCGAAGTATTAGAGCCGATGCCAGTTATATTAACCCAGTCAAAATCTTTATATTTTGAAGATAATTTCGCAAAATTACCAGAGTTACGAATGGTATTCCCTACGGTAGTGAACTATGATAAAGACATGTACGCCTTACAAATACTGGGTAATATTTTAAGTGGAAGTAAAAATGCTCCCTTATATCAAGTAATTGTAGAAGAAGAAAAGCTAGCCCCTAACATTAGAACCTATCAGGATAGTAATGAATTAACAGGAGAATTTGTTTTTAGAGTACGCGCCAATGCAGGAACAGACTTAGACAAATTAAACGAAGCAATTTATAAAGGATTGGCTCGATTTGAAGAAAACGGTGTACGCGAAAATGATTTAAAACGAATTAAAGCCGAATTAGAAACAGGCTTGTATCATGGAGTAAGTACGGTTTTGAATAAAGCATTTCAATTGGTACAAGACAATGAATTTAATGGGGATCCTGGATATATAACACAAACAGCTAAGCTTACCAATGCGGTGACTGCTGAAGATGTAATGCGTGTTTATCAAACCTATTTAAAAGACAAACATTTTATCATGACTAGTGTTACTCCTAAGGGACAGTTAGATTTGGCTGTTGAAGGTTCAGAAAAGGCTACGGTATGGCTTGAAGAAGTGGTGCAAAATGTTGCAAACGAAGAAGTGAGTCAAGGAGAAGAAGCAGACTATGTTAAAACAGCAAGCAGCTATGACCGTAGTGAACCAGATTTTGGGGAATTACCTCTCTTTAAAATGCCAACGATTTGGACGGGTGCTTTAGACAATGGCATGAAACTCTATGGTATTGAAAATAATGAGGTTCCACTGGTACAGTTTGATATAACAATTCCTGGGGGGCATTTATTAGACCCCATGGGTAAAGCAGGAGTAGGGAATTTACTAAGCGACTTATTATTAGAAGGAACTGCCAACAAAACACCAGCAGAACTTGAGGAAGCTATTGGCTTATTAGGAGCCAGTATTTCTTTATACAGTGCTAATGAAGATTTTCATATAACGGGCTCTTGTTTAACAAAGAACTTTAAAGAGACCATCGCCTTGGTAAAAGAAATTCTTTTAGAGCCCCGCTGGGATGAAGAAGAATTTGCAAGACTACAACAAGCGCTAAGTACAAATTTAAAGGGGAGGGAGGCAAACCCTAGTGCCATCGCATCTTTAGCGTTTAATAAAATAATCTACGGAAACGAACACGTTTTTGGTATTCCGAGTAGTGGAACTCTTGAATCTACAAAAGATATTACATTAGAAGACCTAAAAGCCTATTATAAAAATTTAGTGCCTTCTGAAGCATCTTTTCATATCGCGGGAGCGATCAATAAAGTTCAGACTGAAAATTCCTTGACCATACTTAATTCTTGGAAGGGGATTGCACCGGTCTTACCTAGTTTTAATGTACCTAAGGAAAACCTTGAAAATACCTTGTATTTTATAGATGTTCCAGGTTCAAAACAATCTGTTTTATATATCGGGAAATTGGCATTGTCTTCTAATGATGCCGATGCAAATAAATTAGATTTTGCCAATGAAATTTTAGGAGGGGGAAGCAGTGGACGTTTGTTTCAAACCCTAAGAATTGAAAAAGGCTATACCTATGGTGCTTATTCTAGAGTTGGAAATGGAAAAGAAATAGCACCCTTTACGGTTCGGTCGAGCGTACGTGCCAATGCCACATTAAAATCCTTAGTAATTATTAAAGATATGGTGACTAATTATGCCGAAGGTTTTTCAGAAACAGAAGTATTGTTAACCAAAAATAAAATTCTTAAAGGCAATACACGAGCATACGAAAGTTTAAATGCCAAGTTGGGGATTTTAAGAAATATTAGTAAGTATCAATATTCTACAAATTTCTTAGAAGAGAACCAACAAGAGCTAATAGCCATGACTTTAGAAGATTATAAACATATAATTTCTAAATACCTACAAGAAGAGAAAATGATCTATGTTGTAGTAGGTGATCGTACCAATCAATTATCTGAAGTTAAACAGTTGAATAAAAAGGTAGTGGAGTTAAATATTTATGGCGATGAGCTTACTAATTAATAAAAGAAATTATAAAAGCAGTCCCCTAAAGGCTGCTTTTTTTACTATTACTATTGCTTTTTACTGATTTCAATTAATTGCAATATGAGGTTGTTATAAACTCCAATTTTATAGACCATATCTTTAATCTACAAAGATGTGGTCTTCTTATTTTTAATCTCTTTTAGTTTTAGAGCGCTGATAATCCCTATAGAAAGTAAGGAGCAAACCGAGAACCCAATAAAAAGGGGTAAAGCAGTAATTTCCACATATCTTCCAATAACAATACTAATGGGTACTGCCATCAGGGTAGAAATTAAGCCTGTGATCGCAGCGGCAATTCCTGCAATATGACCCACAGGTTGCATGGCAATGGCTCGTAAATTTCCGAAGAGAAAGCCCAAGCAAAAAAATTGCAAAGCAAAGAACGTTAAGATCACTTCAATTTTTGGATTAGAGGTATTATAAAATAGAACTATATATAGGAATGACACTCCAAAAAAACCTATTAAGGATAAGTTGATCAACTTTTTCATACCAATTTTAACTACAAAAAATCCATTGAGGAGTATAGCAGCTCCAGTTGAAATAGCAAGGCCTGCGAAAATATATGGAAAGGCTTCTTTTAAGTGGTATTGCTCTTGAAATATTTGTTGGGAACTACTTAAATACACCATGAAAGAACCAGTTATAAAACCAGAAATTAATGTGTATGCTATGGTTTTTTTATAACGAATTAGTTCTACAAAACCATCTACAAAAATACTCCTTGTAAATTTAATACGATTTTTATCGGTTAATGTTTCGGCTTGTCGTTTCCAAAACCATAAAGAGATCAATAAACAAAAACCGATTTGGATATAGAATATCGCTTGCCAGTTATAATGGTCTAAAATATATTTCCCCAAAGCAGGAGCAATTATTGGTACCAACAAGAAGATTACAGTAACGAAAGACATGATTCTTGCCATATGATCGCCACTGTAAAGATCTCTAATAATAGCAATACTAATGGTTCTTGGCGCAGAAAGGCCAACACCTTGAAGAATTCTACCAAGGATCATAATTTCTAAGCTTTCTGCATAAACACAAATAAAACTCGCGATAATAAAGACCCCAAAACCAACAAAAACCATGGGTTTTCTACCCAAACTATCCGATATAGGGCCAAATAATAAAGGCCCAAAACCAAGACCAACAAAAATCATTATGATTAGTAATTGATTATCTGCTGCTTGTTGCGTATTTAGAGAATTACCAATAATATCTAAAGCAGGAAGCAAGGCATCGATAGCCAATGCAACTACAGACATTAAAAAAGCCATTAAGGCTACGAATTCAAATTGAGAAACTTTGGGGTTTTGCATAGGTGCAAAAATAATCTAATTATTGGTACCAAGAGGGGAATCCCTAAAATCTCTATTTGACATAATATGAATTATAGTACATTTTGCATTATGTTAGTAAAATGGCGAATACCGTGTATTTAACATAATTGTAGATATAACCTACGCGTTAGCGTATTATCCGGAAAATATTTCTATTCCAATCATTGGGAAATATAAACTTTAATTATAAACCGAAAGAAGTTACTTACTTGTAATAAAGTTTTGTGCAGAATCAATTTTTTTTAAAAATTATTGAATTGTAAATTTAATTTTTTTTATTTAATAGTCAATAAAATAATTTTCTTTTATTTAATGTTTTAATTTTCGCAAATTCCATCAAATTTTCTAATAAAAGCGTGCTTCAATTCAGTATTATTCAATAGGTTATTTTTATATAAAATTAGGTATTGAGAAATTTTTTTTTTGAAAATATGATGATTTAAAATATACCCTTTTTTATTCTCAGTAATTAACTCAGGATTATCAACTCTAATTTTCCAACCTCCAGTAGTTTGTGCTTCATGAAGTAAGCCACAACGCACATTTCCATAAAATTTAATCGCTATTTTTTTATCTAAAAGAAATGGTTTCCGTTTGGTTAAAAAAGAAATATATAAAGATTTACTTACTCCTAATCCATATTCATACTTTTTTAAATCTTCTTTTCTTTTGTTTTTAAAATTTCTTCCTTGATAGGTAGTTTCTAAAAACTCAATTAAAGAACAATATAATGTCATAATAGCAAATCCTTCGCCTTCATTTTTCCCATGCTTATTTATAATTTTGGTGTAATCTAAATATCTAGTATCAATTCTTTCCAAAAACAATTCATATGCCTCTTTCCAAAGGTCTTTATTTTCAATATCATTTTCAAGTTGCTTTTTTAAATACTGCCAATACGCACAAGATTTAGTTTTAGAAATTTTCATGTCAAGTGTAATTATATTTTATGAAATATATGATATTTTTTAAAATTAACCATTCCACACACATTATGCTTCCCTCCTACGTCGTCGCATAAAGAGTGTTCCATTAACATTGCAGAAGAAATTTTTAGATTAAATTTTTTAAAGAAACATAAGTAACAACTTTCGCTTTTAACCAAAGCTCAAGTTACATAACACAGTACATTATAATGCATATAATATTAGATATAAAAAAAGCCGCAAGATATTTGCAGCTTTTTTTATAGGGTATAATTATTTGTTTTATTTTATTATATCTACTCCAAAGGTTACTAAAGTATAATCATTATTATGAGTGCCATTCCCTTCTATATGTTTAGAAATATTTAATTATTAGTAGAACTATAATTTATAAAAAATAGCAGTAAAGAACAAAACTTAAAGTAAGTCATTAACTGCTATTTTTGTACTGTAGTAGTTTTTTTATTCTTTAATAATCCTTAATGTGTTTCCGTTACTAAGTTTTAAAAGATAGGTGCCTTTTGATAAAATTTGAGTATGACCATAAATCGAATTTAAGAGGGTTCTTACATCATGTGATATATTAGATATAAAAATATCTCTAGAATTATCATAAGATTTCGTTTCCATCTTTTTGATTACGGCAATAAGTTCTTTTTTTGTTAAGGCATTATAATTCATAATAAATCCTAACATGGTCAAAATGAGCTAAATTAATATTCTTGAGAGCCGTAAGTATTCGTAAACGCGAACTTTTTATCAATATTATATACTTTTATATTATTTCTGTCCACGATTATATTTGATAAAATAAATTTATAATCTAACTTTAAATTTGTATTTAAATACGTGTTGTCATAGACAATTGAATTTATAATTTCGCAAGAAGATTCTATAAAAACATTTTGATTAATGACTGCCTTTGGTCCAATTTGTGAGTTCCCACAAATCTTAACGTTATCCATTATAATGACAGGTGCTATTAGTTTACACTCTTTGTCTATTTCGACATTTTTACCTATAATAATGCCTTCTTCATTGGAGTATCCAGGTAAAACATAGCGTGAATCTAAATCTTCTATTATGTGGTCTGAGATAAAAAAATAATCACTTATACTATTGATCTCTTTTAAATCTAAGTTGAAATTCAACTCAAGCTTTTCAAAATCTATATCTGTAAAATGTTTGCTAATATAAATAAGTTGAAAGTCTTTGTGCATAAATAAAGTATTGTAAAAAGTATCAAAAAAGGTTTTATTCATTAAGCTTAAATCGTTTTTTATAAAACCATATCCATCCATAATAAGTAAATCCTCATTTTTCACTTGATCAAATAAAGCCAAATAGCTATGTTTACTATTGGAACTATGGATGAATTTAATATCAATGTTTAAAGTATCAATAAAACGTAATCTATGTTGAATATTTTTTTCATTATTACTTGCAATAAAGATTTCCTTAATACCTAGTTGATATAAAAAATCAAAATAATAACTGATAAGCATTTTTCCGCATATTTTTAAAAAAGGTAAATCATCTATGAATTCTAAGCCGTTTTTTTTATGCGGATTGTTGTTTAATTGTAGTATCGCTTTCATAAAGAGACTCCTTGTTTTTAAAACTGTTTAGCGCTTCTGTTTCATTTTCATACACTTTAAACAATGTATTGACTCGTGTGATTTCAAAAATTACCTTGGGTTGGTTTTGTAAGTTTAATAACTTGATTTCGGTATTGTATTTCATACATATTTTCAAACAATTGATAATATAACTAAGACCTGTAGAATCAATGAGTTCTAATTCTTTTAAATCAAAAATAAAGTTGCCTATATCTTCTGTATCTACGATTAAATCTTTGTTGATTATTTTCATATTATCTGAAGTCAAGTTTCCCCAAAATCGAATAACTCTAATCCCTTTTTTTGTTTCATGGTTTATTTTAAACATAATAACTCCTTTAAAGAATTTACTCTTGCAATTTGAAACATAATATTTCTCGAACTTTTTTTCTGCTTTACGTCCAGATTTTTTCTACTGGAAATACTTACTTTAAGACAATTGATAAGATAGGTGTATTTTGAAACTCTGACTGACTCAAGTTGTTTTAAATCAAAAATAAAATCACCAAGATTTTTTAGTGTTCCTTCTGAACTGTTGGTGTGGGTATAAGTCAACATATCAATTCCTTTCATTCATTAGAAATTATAAAATAACAAAGTGCAAAAACTTTGCAATTAATAAGATCCTTTTGAAAATAAAACAGCAGGAATGGTTTTGAGTAAGAGCACAATGTCATATACGAAGCCATGTTCTTTTATGTACTTCTTATCCAAAATAACTTGTTGTTTAAAGGGTATATCACTTCTTCCTGATACTTGCCAAATACAGGTGATGCCTGGTTTCATATCTAAACGTTTTCTCTCTTCAATTTCGTACAAGGCAACTTCAGAAGGTAGTGGAGGCCTAGGACCTACTAAACTCATTTCACCTTTTAGTACATTTAATAACTGGGGTAATTCGTCAATGCTTGTTTTTCTGATAACCCTCCCTACTTTTGTCACTCTGGGGTCATCTTTTATTTTAAAAACCACTCCATCTTTTGATTCATTTTTTTCTTCTAGGGATTTTTGTAAAGTAGAAGCCTCTAAAATCATAGATCTAAATTTGTACATTTTAAATTCTTTTCCTCTTAAACCCACTCTATTTTGAGAAAAAATCACAGCCCCTTTTGATTCCTTTTTAATTAAAATTACGACGACACAAAATAGGGGGCTAAGTAAAACAAGCATTATGGATGAAACAAAAATATCAAGTAGTCTTTTGAAAAATGAGGAACATAGTAATTGAAAGTTCCATAAAACATTTTTATATTTAAAATCAAATATTGAGCTTTCATATGTTTGTAAATATGTGTCGATGAGTTTTTTAGAAGACAAACTATTTTTATATTGATAAACTCTATATAAAAATAAAGGATTTCCAAGTATGTATCTTCTCCACATTCTTCGTGGTTCTTGCATCATTCTATATACCCACTCAAAGCCAAGTTCTCGTAAAAATAGTGGGGCTCTTTTTATTCTATTGGAGTAAAAATCAAAGAGACCTCCCACTCCAAGTAACAAGTTGACATTTATTTTATTTTTATACTTTTGTATAAAAATCTCTTGCATAGGTGCACCCAAGGCAACCAAGAGAATATTTGCCTTGGAGTTATTAATGTCTTCAATCAGCGTTTGCATGTCTTTATAGGGGGTATATCCATCATGGTAACCTACAATATTAAGTGAACTATATTTTAATAAAAGTTCTTCTTTGACTTTTTCTGCCACACCTTTTTTTGCCCCCAGTAAATATATAGAATAGCTGTGTTGTTGAGCTAAACTACAAATACTAGGGAAGAGGTCTGTTCCATTTAAATTTTCTCTTAAAGGATTATTGATGATATTACAAGCCATATTGATGCCACTACCATCTGGTAAGATGTAGTCGCTCTGTTGGAGTGTTTTTTTATAATTTGGATCAACTACTGTTTTATTTAAACAATCTGCATTGATAAAACTCACTGTTTTTTTTGATTTTGTTTCCATAGTAATAATAAAGTTTTTTAGAATTTGAGCCAAACGAAGATTGTCGAATTTAATATCTAGTAAAACAACTTTATCATTGAAGTTTTTAATTTTTCTATAATACAAACAAGAAATAAATGATTTAAATAGTATTGTAAAATCAGAAACTAAACTTCGAGTTTTCAAATATTCTTTATTACATTTATACACAGAAACATTGGACATCTTACTATTTTTCCGAACAAACCAAAGGGAACATAGGCCAATTTTTTCTTTGTTTAAATTAGAGAAAATCTCTATTTTCTTGGAAGCAATTCCGACAAGGGCCAGTTCTCCTTTTAAAATATTGTAAAACAGAGGAATATTTTTAAAAAATAGTATTTGAGTATTAAATTGGTATAAGTTCTTATTTCTATGGATTGGTATTTTAATAAAAATATTTTGTTTTAGAAGAAGTTTATTTTGTATTAAATAATACAATGACATGACTATTCCAAAACTTAGAACTAAAATTGAGATTATTGTCTCAACAAAGCGTTTTTGAGGTTTGTACCAATTGATCTTTTTCATAGAGTTTAATGATATTATTTGCATGACAGCTCCAATTATATTGTTTAACTTTGTGTAAACCGTTTTTTTTCATAGATTCTTGTAGTGCTTTATTTTCCAGTACTTTTAGCATTGTTTCTTTAATACTTAGCTCATCATATTCATTGAAAAACAATGAAACGTCTTTCCCAATTTCCAGTAAGGATGAGTTAGAGGCACAAAGTGTTGGCACATTCATTGCCATTGCCTCAATTAATGGTATTCCAAAACCTTCATACAAAGAAGGGAATACAAATATTTTTGCATTTGATATGAGTGAGGGCATTTTTTTGTTTTCTACAAAACCCAAAAACTTGATAAAATCTTTATATTTCGATTGCTGAACATACTCATGGACCAGTTGTGCATTTTCACAATCATTTCCTATTAATACTAAAGAGTAAGTTTGTTTCACACGTAAAGGTAAGAGTTCATAGGCTTTTATAAGTCGAAGGTGGTTTTTTCCAGGATGTTCAATTCGAGAAATATATAAAATATATTTTTTATCAAGA